>JABAOF010001461.1_pt3 | contig 116310 bp, 101 predicted proteins | sample 7062171 | NCBI WGS metagenome assembly JABAOF01 (sample SAMN14538628, study PRJNA623070) | marine sediment metagenome | biome: marine biome [ENVO:00000428]; feature: marine pelagic biome [ENVO:01000023]; material: deep marine sediment [ENVO:00002113] | place: India: Gulf of Khambhat ... | reverse complement strand
AAACTCGAAACTCTCCCTTACCTCCTCCCTCTGCCGCCGCGGAAACCGCCTCCACCCATCCTAACAGATTTTCCGCCACCACCGCGGAAACCGCCGCCGCCGCGGAAAGACCTGCCTCTGAAGTCTTTCCCCCTCGAGAAGGTGCGGCCTCTATGCCCGCCACCCCACTTCTTGACGTGCCCGCCGCGAAAGGAGTGCCCTCTTTTTCCGTGGCCTCTTTTATTTATGTGCCGGTTGTGTCGGCTCTCTCCGCGGTGAAAGATACGCTTCTTGTGAATCCCGTTACTTCTGTACCGGTAGCGGTCATGGTCTTTTCCCCAGTGACGGTGCCGCCCCCTGTGGCGGTATTTTTTGAAATAGCTGTCTTTCCTGTACAAGCGGTGTTTCTTGTAGTAGCGGTGTTTCCTGTAGTGGCGGTGTTTCCCGTAATGACCGTACCTCTTGTAGGAGTAGTGCCCACCGTAAATGCCTATGTTGACACCGCTGTGGAGGTGATGTTTGTAACGGTGCCCGTAGTAAGGGCCGTAGTAGTGGTGCCCGTAATGATGATGGCCGTAGGACCCGATGAAAACCAGCGAGACGTGGGGCCACCAGAAATAGCCGTAGGCGGGGTAGGCCACCCACTCGCTGTAGCCGTAGGTTTCGTACCTTCCGGGGATCTCCTCGTATATCTGTGGTCTGCTTGCCAGCGCGAGGACATCGTTGTCCCTCTTCTGCACGTAGTCGTCCCAGCTGTCTTTTCCCCTGGCCGTTCCTACCACGACGCCCGCGTTGACGCTGGCCATTTGGCCTTCTTTGATGTCAACTTTGCCCGATTCGTGCTCCAACGTGAGAATCCCTTCCCGCACGGTGACGTCGGTACCGCCGTAGCCGTCCCCGTCTATCCTGAAGGCGCCCTGCCCGAAGAAGACAGCGCTCCTCATCGGCCCGATGTCGAACTCTATGCCGCGCATCCTGCTCTCGAGGGCGCTGACGTAAACGCCGCCCGATATGTGCCTGAATACGGCGGTGTGGCTGTTCAGGTCGAAGATGGAGATCTCGGAGTTTTCCCTCAGACGAATAAACTGGGCGGGATCGAGCTCGATTTCGACGAACCCGCCGGGCCCCGTCGAAACCCGGTACTTCTCGGTGAGTATCATGTATTCGTGGGCCTGGATCCATTCTGCGTCCGTGGCGGTTTTGACGAAAACCTCTCCTTCGATGGACCTGATGCGGACTACTTTCGTTTTATTCAGTTCGCCGGTGGATTCCGGCTCGTGGTCGACTGCAAAAGAGTGTGGTGCGGAGAAAAGGACGAGAGCGAGAAGGGCCGGAAGAAGATAGTGGATTTTTCCTTTCATCGTTCCGCCTCCTTTTGCCAGCCTGTCTCCTGACGGGTCTCCGGCCGACATTGCGTAAAAAAGAGGAAAATCAACATGATAACATGTGACATCCTCCATTTACCCTATTAGACGGAGAAACGACCCTTCCGTTTCACCTTTCCCGGAATAATCCGGAGAAAACCGCTCGAATGAGGCCTATAGCTGATCTATTTCCATTTTATCTCATATTCGGGGTCAGCCAAAGGGGATGGTGGATCGTGGAGCACCCCGCGCGGCCAATCAGGTTTCCGGGGCACATCCTTCATTCAGGGCCTTTTCCTTCCGATAAGGAACCTTACGCGGGAACTCCCGCCGTATTACCAGAAGGACAGAGATGGGGGCGGGAACTCTCAGCTTCGATGACAAACGAGCCGGGGGCGTAACAGGATGGATAAACCGAGCCTGCTCGCCGTAAATCTTCTGTTGATCCTGCTTTTCTGGGGTGTCTCGCTCTGGATATACCATTCCCGCAGCCGCCCGGTGAAGATCAACACCCTTTTCCCTCTGATTGCGAAGTACAAGAAGCAGGGGTTGCATCCCCTTGTGGGGGACAAGAGCGATGTCGCCTGGCTTGCCCTCTGGATGTTCCTCCTGGGGTCTCTGTTCTTTCTCGGTTTGCTCGTGAATCTTTTCCTGTAATTTCCGCCGATGGGCGGAGGATTTTTCCCCTTTTGCATGACGGACAGGCACTGCAGGTTCGACAGTCGGGGAGGGAGAAAACAGCCCTCTTTCGGGCGCCGGTTTTTCGTCCTTTCCTCCATCGCCGGTGATGTGGGAAAATATAATTGTGACGGCAGAGAGGAGGTGCGGCGGTGCCTTACGGGCTGAGCAAAGAGATCTCGTCTTGCGGGACGATTCCCCGCCGTGTATGGCGAAAGAGGCTTTCGCTTTTTTCGGCGATCTTCGCCGCGCTTGTCCTCGGGGGTCATCCATCGATGGGTACAGACGAGCAGCCCGCGCCTGAGGTGGGTTCCCACAGGATGGGCGAGGATTACCGGTTGCGGGAAAAGCCTGCTCTGAGTGTCGGCAGGGAGCCGGGCGAACAGGCCGCCATGGGAGAGACGTTTCCCCTCTACGGCAGCAGGGAGGAGATGATCTTCAAGCCCTGGCTCAAGGCTTTTTACTACAGGAAGAGCACGGGGTTCAGGCTGAACGTGGAGTATGAGAGAGAAGAAGGTGAGGGGCCGCCGTAGCACTTCCTTCACCCGCCTTCCCACCGCCAAAAGACCTGTTCATGGTACTACTCTTAAGGGATAGCAATGAGAATAGCGGCGTCCGACTTTCATGCCTACCACAAGCCGAGCACCTGCCCCCTGAGGATATATCTTCTCGCGGCGGGCGATAGCCCTTCCCCCCCGGGGCCCCTGGATGACCTTCTCATGAAGCTGGGGGATCGCCACGAGGCGGAGCACCGGAGCTCGTTTCCCCGGGTCGTTGACCTTGGTGGGCTGCCGTTTTCCGAAAAGGTGAGAAGGACCCGCGAGGAGATCGCCCGCTCTGCGCCGGTGATATACCAGGGCGCCTTTACCGCCGACCTTGACGGGGCGGGGGGTAAAATAGCCGTTTCGGGGCAGCCCGATTTTCTCGTTTACCGGGATGGCGGGTACATCCTCAGGGATTGCAAGCTTGCAAGGAGAATCAATGAAGAGGACCACCCGGACATCATCGCCCAGCTCGACCTGTACCGTTACCTCTATAACAGGGCTACCGGCCGCTGCCCGGTGAGGGTGGAGGTATTCTCCGGCAGCGGTGACCTCGTGGAGATTCCGTACCCCGGCGATGATGTCGTCCTCTCCCGGGTCGATGAGCTGGTCCGGATCAAGTCGCTTTCCTGCGAGCCCTTCACACCCGTTGGTTGGTCGAAGTGCTCCGGCTGCGGCTTTTTCCAGCGGTGCTGGCCCCTGGCCGAGAAGAGAAGAGACATTGCTACCGTCCCCGACGTAACTCTGGGCCTCTCTGCCGCCCTTCGCGATAGAGGTGTCGTTTCCTACGACGACCTTTTGAACAGGTTCTCGGCGGAGGATCTCGCGGAACTCAAGGTTCCTCACGGAAAGACGTCGCGGAAGGTTGGCGTGAAGGCCGGGAGGATACTGGTGAACGCGCAGGCTATCTCCGGAGGAAGAGAGATCATCACGGGGCGAGCCGGGATACCTGAGGCAGGCAGCTACGCCATGTTCGACCTCGAGGGGCTGCCTCCCTACCTGGACGAGCTTGACAAGATATACCTCTGGGGCGTGAAGGTCATGGGGGATGAGCCTTCGGATTTCATGCCGGCCCTGGCGGGGTTCGGCCCCGGCGGAGACAGGGAAGGATGGGAGGGCTTCTTGCGGATATGCACGCAGGTTTTTGAGCGATACGGGGACGTCCCCTTTGTCCACTGGTCATCCTACGAAAGGACGAAGGTCAGGGGATACCTCGGCCGCTACGGTGATAGGGGCGGGGCGGGCGACAGGGTGCTGAATAATCTCTTTGACCTTCTGCCTGCCGTCAGGGGCTGCATCGCCCTGCCGGTTCCCAGTTACAGCCTGAAGGTGGTGGAGAGACATATCGGATTCGATCGGACGATGGACGAGTTCGGTGGAGAATGGGCCATTGCGAAGTATATCGAAGCCGTCGAGACGGATGACGAGAAGGTCAGGAAAGAGATCATGGATACGCTGCTCAAGTACAACGAGGAGGACCTCGATGCCACCTGGGCAGTAATGGAGTGGTTTAGGAACAAAATCAAGGGGGGCCGGTAATCTCAGAATTATTGAGTCTGAACATCTCCCGGGTTATTTCGCTATCTCCATGCACTGCGACTGGTGGACCACAGAAAATGAACTGCCTCTGTTTTGCGTCCAGCGCCTTCGTGCCGGGTAACTTCTCAGAAGATGGACGCGAGGCGATCGTATGATTTTCTGAGCCGGATGGACACGGCCAGGAGCAATCCCTTCAAGAATTTAACTCCCGATTCGGGAAAGGCCTCGAGCATGAGGTTGAAATTATCCCGGGAGAGGGTTACCAGCGTCGAATCCTCCAGGGCCACGGCGGTGACTGCCCGGGGATGATTGTCGAGGAGGCAGAGCTCTCCCATGACCGTTCCCCTGCTGTACACCCCGATGACCACGTTCTTGCCCGGAAACTCGGTCTGCTTGCTGATTTCCAGGCGGCCCGATACGATAAAAGCCAGGTAGTCGCAGAAATCACCCTCGCCGCAGACCGTCTCTCCCGCCCTGACCTTAACGAGGTCGAAGAAGCAGGGCAGGTCGGCCAGGTCCTCCTCCTTGAAGTAGGGAAAGAGGCTGAGCTCCTTTTTCATCCAGATGCAGAGATCTTCCGAGACTTCATCTAACTGTTGCATCACTTTTCAGCCTTTTTGCTCGTTTCATTCATCTCCTTGACCTTCTCCTCCATCCGTGCGAGCAGCCCCTCGATGCCATCTTTCATGACTATCTCGCGGTAGCTGCTCCGGTAATTCCTGATGAGGCTCACCTCCTCGATCACCACGTCGTAGACCAGCCACTCGTCTCCTTTCATGACCAATTTGTACCGTATGGGAATATCTGCGGTCTTGGTGACGATAATCGTCTCTACGATGGCACGGTCATCCCTTACCTTTTCGTTTACGTACTCCACTTTCTCGTCCGTGTATGCCTCGATACGCTCCATGTAAGTGTTCTCGAGAAGGTCGGAGAAGAGGGTCACGAACCTGTCCCTTTCATCGGGGTTTGCCTTCTTCCAGTTCGTCGCCAGGACCTGCTGCGACATGATCCTGAACTCGAACCTCTTTCTGATCAGAGAGCTCAGCATCTGGCGCCTTTTGCCGCTGTCCATCTCCTTGTCCTTCAAAAGCTCGATGACCCGGTCGACTGTTTCCCGGACCTGGTCCGTCGGGCCGCGGCTTCCTGGAGCTGCCGCCGGGGTGAGCAGCAGAAAAATGATGGGTATGAGTAAAAAGCGTGCTCTCTTGGCCATGACCGCCTCTCGTGCGGGGGGTAGTGAGTTTAAAGCGAATACCGGTCTGTAACAAATTAGATTAACGAAAAAACCCTATTGTCGCAAAATAAGTTATCCCTGCCGGGAGAGTTTCGCCGGCTACTCCTTTACCATCCCTTCGCGTCTCTGTGTGTGGGCGTTCTTTATGAAGGCGTAGGGGTCGAGAGCCTGCCGCTTGATCCCCTCGTAGGTGTCCTTGTCGATCGAGATCTCGTTTACCGCTTCGAAGGCTTTCAGGGCGATGATCTCGAGCTCCCTGTCATCGAAGATGTAGTTCAGGGGGTCGATGAAGCCGTCGGCTATCTGGCCGAGGAAGTCCCGCGAGTTCGAGGGGCCGAGCAGGGGAAGGACGATGTAGAATCCGGGCTTCACGCCGTACCATCCCAGCGTCTGCCCGAAGTCCTCCTCTTTTTTCCTGACCTTTGCCCATTTCTTCCCCGGGTCGAAGAGGCCCCCTATCCCCACCGTCGTGTTCACCACGAAGCGGGAGAACTCGTTCCCTGCGTCCTTGATCTTCAGTTGAAGCAGGGAGTTTACGAACCGTATCGGGGTTGCCAGGTTGGAGAAGAAGTTCGAAAACGATATGCGGGCCGGCTCCGGGACGACGCGGAAACCCCTGGCCACGGGTTTCAGAAGATAGAAGTAGAGCTTGTCGTTGAACCAGAAAAATGCCCTGTTCAGGGGCTCGAAGGGATCGGAGATGATTAGGGGTTCCTCTTCTGCGAATTCGTCTTCGAAGTCGTCTTTGAATTCGTCTTCTGCCTCACCATCCCCGCCCTGACCGGCCTCATCTTTCCGGTCGTCTGCGACGCTTGAACGGAATGCCTCCTGCCCTTCCTTTTTCAGGGGAACTTCCCCCGTGACGGAAGAGGAGAGAAGGAGCAGGGCGATGAGGAGGGGGAAGATACGGAACGCATTTCTCATGTCCCCGGGCCCTCCTGTGGTTGCTCACGAACCATCATTGTACAGGAAGTCGCTATCTTTCCACCAGTCCTTTCCGCCTCTGGGTGTAGGCGTTTCTGATAAACACGTAGGGGTCCAGAGACCGCCTTTTTATGCTCTCGTAGGTATCCTTGTCCAGGGAGGTGGCGTTGACCCCGGCAAGGGATTTAAGGGACAGGTAGAGGTAAATATTGTCGACATACGCTATGGGGTCGAACAGCAGGTCGACGACGTCCCCTATGCCGTCCCTGGTGTTTGTCGGTCCCAGTATGGGGAACACCATGTAGGTGCCCGTCCCTATGCCGTACCACCCCAGGGTCTGGCCGAAATCCTCCTCCTTTATCCTTACATCGGCCCAGTTTCTCGCCGGGTCGAAGAGTCCTCCCAGTCCCACCGTGGTATTGATCACGAAGCGTGCAAGCTCGTTGCCTGCGTCCTTGAGCTTGAGCTGGAGGAGCGAGTTTACAAACCTGATGGGCGTGGCGATATTCGAGAAAAAATTCGATATCGACACCCGTGCCGGCTCCGGAACGACCCGGAATAGCCGGGCTACCGGTTTCAACACGAAAAAGTAGAACCTGTCGTTGAACCAGAAAAACCCCCGGTTCAGGGGCTCGAAGGGGTCGGGGATGTACACGGCCCCCTCGTCCTCCTCAAGGTCGAAATCCTCGTCGAACTCCTCCCGGCCAGCCGGGACGGATTCCCCGTCAAGGTCCGCCGGGTTCTCTGCTGACCGGTCCTCACGTGAAGCCGGTTTTTCAGGGAGGGGTGCGGTCGTCTGTGAAAAAGCGCTTTTTAGCGGAAAAGACAGCACGAGGATTGCCGAGAAGAATAAAAGAACGGACCTTTTCGTTATTTCCCCCTCCTTCAATGCATTCCAATACGGGCTTGCCTCCTGCAGATTATACCAGAAGTCCTTGAAAAAAACTGTTTGTCGGCGATCGTCCATTGTTGCGGTCGAAGCCCTCTCCGTGTCATGGGGAGAAAACGGGCTGGACCTATTTCTTTATCAGTCCCTTCCGCCTCTGAAGATAGGCATCCCTCATGAAGATATACGGGTCGATCGCCTGCCTCTTTATGGCTTCGTAGGTATCTTTGTCGAGAGAAGCGGCCGTGAGCCCGTCAAAGGTCTTGATGGCAAAGTATTCACCGAAGTTGTCCACGCTGTACGTTATCGGGTCCAGGAGGATATCCACCAGGTCCCCAAATCCATCCCTCGTGCTCGACGGTCCAAGGAGCGGTACCACCACGTAGTTTCCCGGCCCCACCCCGTAGTGCCCCAGGGTCTGGCCGAAGTCCTCATCCTTTATCCTCACGCCGGCCCACTTCCTCGCCGGGTCGAAGAGCCCGCCGATCCCGAGGGTGGTGTTTATGACGAGCCGGGCAAGTTCGTTGCCGGCATCCTCGATCTTCAGCTGGAGGAGGCAATTAACGAACCTGGCGGGGGCCTTCAAGTTGGAGAAAAAGTTCGACACCGACACCCGCGCCGGTTCGGGGACGACCCGGTAGGCGCGTGCTGCGGGTTTGAAGAGCAGAAAGTAGAACCTGTCGTTGAACCAGAAGGTTACCCGGTTCAGGGGCTCGAAGGGATCTATTGCTTCCGACGGATCCTCTTTTTCCCCTGGCTCAAAAGACAGGTCCTCGTCGAACCCGTCTGCAGGATCTGTCGGATCTTCGTTCGCGGAAGTCTCCATGGAAGCTCTTCCTGCCTGCAAAGAGGGTATTTCCTGGGGATAGAGGGAAAACGGGAGGGCGGTGAGGAAAAAGATCATGACGGATGCACCGATGCTTCTCCCGAACGTGGGAAACCCATTCATTTTTTGCTTTCAAAAATGTACTTGCTGACCAGTTCCTCCAGGTTGATGGCTGATTCCGTCTCCAGGATCTCGCCTCCCGGCTTGATGAACTCGTCGGCACCGCCGGGAGAGATCTTTATGTACCGGTCGCCGATTATGCCGGAGGTCCTGATGGAGGCGATGCTGTCTTCATGGATCTTTACATCTTTGTTTATCGAGATCTGGACGACTGCGGCGTAGTCCTCCTGGTCGAGGTTTATGCCCGATACTTTGCCCACGTTTACCCCGGAGATCTCGACGGTGGCCCCTTTTTTAAGGCCCGATATCGAGGCGAATCGGGCCTTGATCTCGTATGACTTCTCACCTAAAAGGTTCACGTCCCCCAGTTTTATGGAAATGTAGGCAAAGCAGAGAAACCCCACGACGAGGAATATCCCCACCGCGATTTCGACATTAAATTTTTTCGTCAAGGCCCGGCTCCTCCTTTTCACTTGAGTATATGGGACCCATCGTGGTCTCGGCAAATGAGCGCACGACGGGGTTGTTTGAAATCTGGAAATCCTCGGGGGTCATGGGTCCCTGGACGTGTCCGTCTTCGAGAAGGGCAACGTAGTCGGAGAGCTTGAATATCTTCGGCACGTCGTGGCTGACGATCACGGCAGAGTACCCCAGGGTTGCCTGTGTCTTGAAGAAGAGACGGTAGATCTCGTTGCTCCTTCTCACGTCCAGGCCCGTGGTGGGCTCATCGAAGAAGATGACCCGGGGGTCCAAGACGAGCGCCCTGGCAAGGCCGACCCTCTTCTTCATGCCTCCCGAGAGCTGGGCAGGATACTTCTCGTTCGCCCCCTCCATGTCCATGAGCGAAAGCTTTTCCTCCACGTTCTGCCGTATCTCTTCTTCGGTTGCATCGGTGCGCTCCCTGAGGGGCAGGGCCACGTTGTCGTAGACCGTCATCGAGTCGAAGAGGGCCACGTTCTGAAACAGGACGCCGAAATGCTTCCTCACTTCATCCAGCTCCCTCCGGCTTATGGTGGCAAGGTCTTTGCCGAAAACGAGCACCCTTCCCCGGTCGGGCGTGACGAGCCCCAGCATGTGCTTGAGTATCAGCGACTTTCCTCCGCCGCTCGTCCCGATGATGACCGTCGTCTTTCCCTCCATCACCTTGAGGTTTATCCCCTTGAGGACGGTCTGCCTGCCGAAGGATTTCCAGATGTCGATGAGCTCGATGACCGCATTCCCTGTCTCTCTATCCATGTTTCACCCGTTCAACCCTTATGCGCGAACCCCCTGGGGCATGGTTGGCCCTGAGTCAGAGGAGAATCGCGCTGAGGAGGTAATCCCAGACGAGGATGGTAACCGATGCGAGCACGACGGCGCTCGTCGTTGTCCTGCTCACCCCTTCCGCCCCGAAACCGCCCGACCGCTCGAGGTGGAGAAAATAGCCTTTCGACGCCGAGATCCATATGATGAGCAAACCGAAAACCAGCGATTTCACGATCCCCATCCAGATATCATTCCAGTCCACGCTGGCGTACATGCTCTGAAAGTAGGTGCCCTGGTTCACTCCCAGAAGGACGACGCCCACGAGGAACCCGCCGAGTATCCCTATCACATCGAACATGAAGGTGAGCAGGGGCAGGGAAACGATGCCGGCCACAAATTTCGGCACCATGAGGTACCTGTAGGGGTCGATGGCCATGCACTCCAGGGCATCGATCTGTTCCGAGTTCCTCATGATGCCGATCTCGGCGCAGATGGCCGAACCGGCGCGCCCGATCACCATCAGGGCGGTTAAAACCGGCCCCAGTTCGCGGATCAGGCTCAGGGCAACTGCCGATCCCAGGAGCCCCTCGGAGCCGAATTTCCTGAGCGTGTAGAACCCCTGCAAACCCAGGACCATGCCCGTGAATGCCCCGGTGAATATGATCACGAACATTGACCGGGAGCCGATGAAGTGGATCTGCTTGATGATGGGCTGAAGTTTGAAGGGGGGCGTCACCACGCGTATCAGGCAGGAAAAGAGAAAGAGGCCCATCCTGCCCGCCTGCGTCAGGAAGTAGATGAATTCCTCGCCCAGTCTTTGCAAAAGGTTTCTCATCGGCCCGACTCCCCGCTTTGCATAGGGTACTCACTGCCGACAGGCCCGTCAACATCAAAGCATTGCCGTGTCCCTCACCCCGCCAGAAATGCCCTTTTGCGTTTTTTCCCTTGGAGGATAAAGGGATCCCCTGCGCCTCCGGTTCCACCGGTCCCCGATTTCATTCCCCGGGATTTTCCCTCCCTGATCCTTTCGAGAGCATCCGGTCGAGATTGTGTGCCGCGCTGATGAGCCCGAGGTGGGTGAAGGCCTGCGGGAAATTTCCGAGATGCTCCCCGGAGGGACCCAGTTCCTCTGCATAGAGCCCGAGGTGGTTTGCGTAACCAAGCATCTTCTCGAAATAGAAGCGGGCTTTCTCCACGTCTCCGGCGCGGGAGAGACACTCTGCGTACCAGAAGGTGCACATGCTGAAGGTGCCTTCCTCCCCCTCCAGTCCGTCGGAGGCTGCCTCACCGATCCTGTAGCGGAAGACGAGAGAATCGTGCACGAGATCCTCCTCGATGGCCCTGAGGGTGGAAAGCCAGCGGGGGTCGGTTGGCCCGATGAACTTTACAAGGGGCATCAAAAGAGAGGATGCATCGGTAGTCACGGCACCCTTGTGCTGGATGAAGGCGTTCCGTTTCCGATTCCAGAAGTTTGCGGTGATATCGTGATGTATCTCGTCCCGCGTTTTGTACCATCTGTCAAGGGGGGCCGGAAAGGAACGTTTGTGGGCGAGGCGGATCGCCCTGTCTATGGCGACCCAGCACATGAGCCTCGAATAGAGAAAGTGCTTCTTTCCGCCGCGGACCTCCCAGATTCCCTCGTCTGGTTTTCGCCAGTTTTTACAGACCCAGTCGTTGAGGCGCACGAGGTTTTGCCAGAGATCGAAGGAGATGGGTTCCCCATACTTGTTGGACAGATAGACGGAGTCCATCAGTTCACCGTAAATATCGAGCTGGAGCTGGTCGTAGGCCCCGTTGCCTATGCGCACCGGTGCCGATTTCCGGTATCCCTCGAGGTGGGACAGGGTCTCTTCCGTCAGTTCATGGCGCCCGTCGGTCCCGTACATGATCTGGAGCGATCCGTCGGGGCTCAGCTCGGCGCAGCGCGCTTCGAGCCACTGCATGAACGCCGAAGCTTCTTCGGTGAAACCGAGCCGTATGAGGCCGTAGAGGGTAAAGGAAGCGTCCCTGATCCAGGTGTATCGGTAATCCCAGTTTCTCTCGCCGCCGATGGTCTCGGGAAGCCCGAATGTGGGGGCCGCCACGAGTGATCCGTGGGGCTCGGAGAAGAGGAGTTTCAGGGTCAGCGCCGAGCGGTTGACGGTCTCTCTCCACCTTCCCCGGTAGGAGGATTTGTTGAGCCAGTTCCTCCAGAAGTTGACGGTCTTTTTGAATGCTTCCGGAACGGCTTCGATTGGGCAGGGTCGGGATCTTTCCTCCCTTCCCGTTTCTTCCAGGACGAATGTGGCGGTTTCGCCGCTGGAGAGCGTGAATTCCGCCTTGCCGTCTCCATTGACCACCTCCAACGGGTGGGTGGACCGGAGGCGGAGCACCGTCCCGTCATCCCCCTCGGATATGAAGAGGAGCTCCTTCTCCCCCCTCTCTACCCTGTGGGTTGCCCGGGCGTAGTTGAATCTCGGCTCACAGGTCATCCTGAAATGGACCTCTCCCCGGATGCACTTGGCCCGGCGAATTACCACGTGAGAGTGGTACATCGAGTGGATCGGCATGAAGTCGGAGACCTCGGCCACCCCTTCGGGAGAGAGGTATCTGGTGAGGAGGACATTGGTGTCGGGCAGGTACAGCTGCTTGGGCCGGGGGTCGCAGAGTATGGGATATATCTGGTACCGCCCGCCCTTTTCGTGGTCGAGAAGAGCGGCAAAGACCGATGGCGAGTCGAAGTGGGGAAAGCACAGAAAGTCGATGGAACCGTTCATCCCGACGAGGGCTACCGTGTGCAGGTCACCGATGATTCCGTAGTTTTCAATAGGCTGGTAGGGCATGGCTATTCTCTCCGTGTGTCATCGTACCGCCGGTTTCTCCCTCCCTCACTTTCCCCGGCGAGGAGGCCCGCGGCGTGAGAGTCCACTATCCAGAGGATCCGCCCGTTATCGGGTCGGACGAGCTGTGCCGGGAATTTCTCGGGGCAGAAATCTCCCTGGAGGACCGATCGCAGCGCCTCTGCCTTTTCCTTTCCCGACACGAGGAAGATGATGCAGGCGGCGTGGCACAAAACGGGCGGCGTGAGGGTAATCCGGTACGTGCCGGTGCTTTCTAACCTTACTGCGGCGACGAGGCGCTCGCGCTCGTAAAGAACGCCGGTGCCGGGGAAAAGGGAGGCCGTGTGCCCATCGGCTCCCATGCCCAAAAGAACCAGGTCGAACCGGGGCAATTGGCGGTTATCAAGGCAAAATGCCCGTTTCAGCACCTCCTCGTAGTCCCTTGCGGCGGCCCATGCGTCGGGGTTCTCCCCCTGGATGCGGTGCACATTGCTCTCGGGGACCGGGACTTTGGAGAGCATCGACGAGCGGGCCATGAAAAAGTTGCTCCCGGGATCTTCGGGGCCGACGTGGCGTTCGTCGCCGAAGAAAAAGAGCGTCTCTTGCCACGGGAGGTGACCCCGGAACGAGCCCTTCTCGTCTGCGAGCAGTTCAAAGAGCCCTGCCGGCGTGGAGCCGCCGGAGAGGGCTACGGTGAAGAGTCCCTTGAGCTCGACCGCGTCTCTCGACAACCGGAGGAATTCTCCGGCCGCCTCCCGGTACAGCTCCTCCTTCCCTCCCGTGATCCGTATTTCCTGCCCCGGTGATATCATCGGAAATCCTTCTGCTTTTCCCTGCTCCTCAAGGGGTTGCGCAAAAAACCGGCTACAGGGGCGGATCCTCGCTGGTATAGAACATCTCGAAAAGCTTCACGTCCTCCGCGCTGCCGATAACCAGGGGGGTCCGCTGGTGTATCGATTCCACCTGCACGTCGAGTATCCTCTCCGTGCCCGTCGAGGCCCTCCCTCCCGCCTGCTCGATGATGAAAGAAAGGGGGGCGCATTCGTAGAGGAGCCGGAGCTTCCCTCTTTCGTATCCCACGTCGGCGAGGTAGAAGAAAAGTCCCCCCTCGATCAGGCAGCGGTGAAGGTCGGCAACCAGAGACCCCGTGTACCGGAGGGAGTAGGGACGGTTGGTCGAGGCGTCGCGTTCCGAAAGGTAGGCGATGAGTTTCCGTATGCCGGGGGACCACTCCTGATAGCGGGCCATGTTGGCGCTGTATGTCCTGCCCCGGGCCGGGCAGCGGATGTTTTCGTGGGAGAGAATGAAGTTTCCGATATCGCGGTCGAGGGTGAAACCGTGCACACCGTAGCCGAAGGTGTACACCAGGATCGTGCTCGTCCCGTACATGACATATCCCGCTGCTATCTGTTCCGATCCCCTGCGGAGGAACTCCTTTTCCGCATCTTCATCGTGTGCTCCCCCCCTTTCATAAATGCCGAATATCGTGCCGACAGCGCCGTTGATGTCGGTATTCGAGGATCCATCGAGGGGGTCCACGCACAAAAAGAAGCGGGAATCAGTCGAGGGGGACAGGATTCGGATATCCTCCTCCTCCTCGGATGCGATGGCGGCGACGAGGCCGGTGTCATTGAACACATCGATGACCGTTTCGTTGCTGAAAATATCCAGCTTTTTCTGGGCGTCGCCGGTGGGGTTCTTTTCGCCTACCAGGCCCAGTCTTCCCACGAGGGCGGCCCGGCCGATCTCCCGCGAGAGGATTTTGGCCGAGTAGGCGATCTGTGAAAGAATCGTCCAGGGCTGGTGGGGAATTTCCGGATGCTTCTGCTTTTCCTCCAGGATGTGCCGGCTGAGGTTGGTTCCTAGCTTGTACACTGCTTTCCTCCCTTTTGTCGAAGGCCGGGTAGCACCGTTTTTCGGTGCCTGCTACCCGGACCCCGATAACCTTATTGATGCCAGGCGCGCGGCGCCGAGCAGTGCCGCCTGGTCGTTTAGGATCACGCAGACGGGAATGGCTTCGAGGAGCGATTTCATCCGCCCTTTGGCCACGAAAGATGTCATGAATGAGGGGCCCTTGAGCTTTTCGATGATCCTCGGGGCGATCCCGCCGCCCACGAAAAGCCCGCCGGTTGCAAGAAACCGCAGGGCCAGGTTTCCCGCTTCCGCTGCGTAGAGGGACACGAAGAGGTCGAGGGCCTGCATGCACAACTCGCTTCGTCCCTCGAGGGCAACCCGGGAAATCACCGCCGGGGGATCTTCTTCGCGCAGAAGCTCAGCGAGCCACCCGGGCTCCTCGCACCGCCCCGTGTCGCGGAGGAAACTGTAGATGTTGAAGATTCCCGGTCCGGAAACCACCCGCTCGTAACTGACCCGTTCGTAGCGTTTCAGAAGGTAGAGGAGCAGCTCCGTTTCGAGCTTGTTTCGAGGTGAGAAGTCGGCGTGCCCCCCTTCGGTGGGAACGGGCCTGTAGCGGTCGCCCAGCCAGTGGAGACCTGCTTCTCCAAGTCCCGTGCCTGCCGAGATGAGAGCCCTGTTCCCTCCGGGTACGGCTGCGCCGCTGTTCAAAACGGTGAAGTCGTCTTCCCCGAGAACGTCTATGCCGTAGGCGTTTGCCTCCAGGTCGTTTATCAGCGCGACCGATTCAAGGCCCAGGTCCTTTGCAAGCTCGGTGGAATCAACCACCCAGGCAAGGTTCGGGGCTTCGCAAATCCCCTCCTTGACCGGTCCCGCCACCCCGAAACAGGCGAAATCGGCCCGTGCCCCGGTACTCTTCATGAATTTTCGAACGATGGCGTCGAGGTTCACGAATTCGCGGCTGGGAAAAACCTCAATGACGCTCAGCTCCAGCCTTTCTGCTTCCCCCTCGAACAGAGCGAGCCTGGTGTTCGTGCCGCCCACGTCGCCGGCAAGTACGGTCAGTCGCATTTCAGCCACCTTCTCCTCTCTTTTTTCATCAGGGTTTCATCGTCATCTGGCCCCCAGGTTCCCGCGGGGTAGTTGGGAAATTCTCTGGGAGGAAGGGCGCTCCAGACGTCCAGGATGGGGCTCACCACGCTCCATCCTGCCTCGACCATGTCTGCCCGCTGAAAGAGGGTGGCGTCTCCCATCATGCAGTCGTAGAGGAGCCTCTCGTAGCCGGTGCTCGGTGTCGTGCCGAAGTAGTCCCTGTATTCGAAATCCATGTCCACCGTCCCCAGTTTCACGAGGGGCCCGGGTACCTTCGCGCTGAAGCCCAGGGAGATTCCCTCGTTGGGCTGGATGCGGATCGAGAGGCGGTTCGGCATGAGCTCCTCCACTCTGGTCTGGCGAAAGAGCACGAAAGGTGCCCTCTTGAACTCTACTGCGATTTCCGTTATCCGCTTCGGAAGCCGCTTTCCCGTTCGCAGGAAAAAGGGAACGCCCGCCCACCGCCAGTTGTCTATGGAGAGCTTGAGTGCCACATACGTCTCGGTGCTCGAGTCGGGCGCCACGTTTTCCTCCTGGCGGTATCCCGGGACCTTCTTCCCGTTGATGGCGCCTTCCCCGTACTGACCCCTCACCGTGCAGCTCAGGACCTCCTCGGGGGTCATGGGCTGGATAGCGCGCAGAATCTTGACCTGCTCGTCGCGCACCGCGTCGGCATCGAAGGATATGGGCGGCTCCATCGCAACCAGCGTGACGAGCTGGAATATGTGGTTCGGCACCATGTCTCTCAGGGCTCCCGCCCCTTCGTAGAAAGCCCCGCGCTTGCCGACACCCAGCTCCTCCGCCACCGTGATCTGCACGTTGTCGACGTAGCGGCGGTTCCATATCGGCTCGAAGATCCCGTTGGCGAAGCGGAAGACGAGGATGTTCTGGACCGTCTCTTTCCCGAGGTAGTGGTCGATCCGGTAGATCTGCTTTTCCTCGAGGATCTCCCCGATCTGGCGGTTGAGGGCACGGGCGGATTCCAGGTCCCGGCCGAAGGGCTTTTCCACCACCACCCGGCGCCAGCGGCCGTTTTCCTCCCGCAGGAGGTTCGAACTGCCGAGGTGGGATATGATCTCCGAGAACAGCGAGGGGGCAGTTGCAAGGTAGTAGAAGTAGTTCCCACCCGTGCCGTGTTCGCTGTCGATCCGCCGAAGCAGGTTCTTGAGTTCCTCGTAGATCCCCCCGTCATTTACGTTTCCATGCAGGTAGTAGAAGCGCCGGGAAAGGGCCCCCCAGGCTTCGCGGTCCACCCCGCCGGTTGCGAACTCCTCGATATTGTCGTCCATCTCCCGGCGGAATTCCTCCGTGCTCTTCACCGACCTGGCTATTCCCACAACGGCGAATTCCTCGGGCAGAAGATCGTTGTTTGCCAGATTGTGGAGGGCAGGGATGAGCTTCCGCCTGGTCAGGTCGCCCGATGCCCCGAATATGACCATGACACAGGGTTCTCCGGGATTTTTTGGGCGTTCGCGGCTTCTGTTTTTTCCTTCTCCTGTCATGGCATACCCTTCAACGTGCCCTTATTGCGGGCAGGGCACAGCCCCGTCGGAAATTTTTCCCCTCCAGATTGTACCCCTAATCCTTCGGCGGCTCAACGTGGCCGCCGAACTTGTAGCGCATGGCCGACAGGACCTTCTCGGCGAAGGTGTGATCCTTCCTGGATCTGAACCGTGAAAAGAGGGAAGCGGAGAGCACGTCGGCGGAGACGGCCTGCTCGATGGCTGCCATGATCGTCCAGCGGCCCTCACCCGAATCCTGCACCACGCCCGCGTAGGCCGAGAGTTTCGGATCCTCGAGCAGTGCCTGGGCCGTGAGATCGAGGAGCCACGAGCCCACGACGCTTCCCCGCCTCCAGACCTCGGCGATCTCCGCCACGTCGAGGTCGTAGCGATGCTCTTCGGGGAGCGCATCGGAGTCGGCGTTCGCCAGAATGTCGAAGCCCTCGGCGTAGGCCTGCATGAGCCCGTACTCGATCCCGTTGTGGATCATCTTGACGAAATGCCCGGAGCCGGTGGGTCCGCAGTGAAGGTATCCCTCCTCCACGGTGCCACCCCTCTTTTCCCGTCCCGGCGTTCTCGATATTTCCCCCCGCCCGGGGGCCAGGGTTTTGAAGACGGGTTCCAGGTAGCGGAAAATCTCCTCGTCGCCGCCGATCATGAGACAGTATCCCCGCTCTGCCCCCCAGATGCCGCCGCTGGTCCCCACGTCCACATAGTGTATGCCCTTATTTTTCAGGTGCTTTCCCCGCCGCACATCGTCCTTGAAGTAGGTGTTGCCGCCGTCGATGATGATGTCGCCCTCGTCCATGAGCTCTCCGAGTGCCATAACCGTCTGCTCCGTTGGGTCGCCGGCGGGGACCATGACCCACACGGCCCGCGGCGCACGAAGCTTCCCTGTCAGATCCTCGAGGGACCAAGCTCCCGTCATCCCCTCGCCCTCGAGCTCCTTTACGCTTTCCGGGTTCCTTGCGTAGCCGGCGCAGCGGTGCCCGTCCCTCATCAGGCGTCTCACCATGTTTCCGCCCATTCTTCCCAGTCCGACCATGCCTATTTCCATGTCTTCCGCTCCTTTTATTCTCAGGCGGGCCCTCTTTCAACCGCCTATTTCAGTGCCCTCCGAACCGCCGCCTCCAGCTCATCCAGGGCTTTGGATGGTTTGGCAGGGAGGTGGATCCTCAGCACCCTCCTGTCGCGCTCCGACAGGACCTGAAAGTCCCCCCGCGCCTGGGCCGCTTTGACGATACCGAAGGAATATTTCCGGCCCGGAACGGACAGGTCGTTCAGGTCGTCGCACGTTATCTGAAGGAAGACGCCGGTATTGGGGCCGCCCTTGTATGCCTGGCCCGTTGAGTGGAGGAAGCGCGGCCCGAAGCCCAGGCACGTTGCGACGCGTCTTTGGTCCCTGACGGCCAGGCGGATCCTCTGGAGGGCCGATTCTTTTGCCTCGTTCATCTCTATGTAGGCCAGCAGGCCGAAGTAGTCCCCGGGCCCTATACGGGAAAGGTGCCCCCGGATAAATCCCTCCATCGATGGGTCCCCCCCTGACAGGCGGGTGATTTCCGCGGCGTTGCTTTGACCGGTGAAGAGCTTGATCCCCCCCTCGACCAGGATCGGCTCCTCCGCCGGAAGTGCGCCCTCCCTTTCGAAGGAGTCGGTCAGCTCCCTGGTTGCCACCTTGCTTGCCTCCACGTCGGGCTGATTGAACGGGTTGATCCCCAGGATCGATCCGGCCACTGCCGTTGCCATCTCCCATCGAAAAAATTCCTGGCCCAGGCTGTAGAGGTCGGGTATCGCTATCCGGACGACGGGATGACCGCTCTCCTCGAGCTCTTTTACGCCTCTATCCAGTGACTCTTCAGCTCCCCCCTCCAGTCTCAGGTATACGAAGAGCCTGTCCTCACCGTATGCCGCCGGCGGACCCAGCGCTTCGCCGTCTACGGGAATGAGGGCTTTCCCGTCTTTTCCCGTCGACTCGGCGAGAAGCTGTTCCAGCCAGGCACCGAACCCCCGGATGCCGGGCGAGGTGATGATGGTCACTTTGTCTTTCCCCCTGTTGCCCAGGACCCCCAGAATGGTTCCCAGAACCACGCCGGGGTTCTCCCGCGGGGGGATGCAGGAGGAGCATGCCAGGGCCATCTCGTCGGAGCGGGCAAGGAATTCTCTGACGTCAACGCCCATGGCGGCGCCGGGAACCATGCCGAAGTCCGACAGGGCGGAAAACCTTCCGCCTATGGAGGGGACACCGTAAAAGATGCGCCGGAAGCGATCATCCCGTGCGGCCCGCTCCAGGTGGGAGCCGGGATCGGTTATGGCAATGAACCGCTCCCCGGCCTTGTCGGCGCCAACGGCCTTTTCGACCAGCTCGTAGAAATAGCTCTTGAGTATGTTCGGCTCCAGGGTGCTCCCCGACTTGCTCGATACGATGAAAAGGGTGTTCGCGGGGTCAACCCTGTCTTCGAAGGACCTGATCTGCGCGGGGTCCGTCGAGTCGAGGACGTGGAGCTCGGGATAGCCCGTTATCGTCCCGAAGGTGCGCCTGAGCACTTCCGGGCACAGGCTCGATCCCCCCATGCCCAGGAGCAGGAGGTGGGAAAACTTCCCCGTCTTCACATCCTCTGCGATATCCTCGAAACGACCGCCGTTAGCCAGCTGGTCGCCCGTTATCCCCAGCCAGCCGAGCCAATTACCCTCGTCCGTCCCCGTCCAGACGGATGGGTCGCGCCCGAAGAGACGTCTCACCTTTCCGCTGACCCTCCAGGTGTCGAGGGTTGCCGTTACGGAGGCCCCGAGGCTGTCAGGAAGGCTGTAATCCTGCGTGTTCACCCGGGCCTTGCGCGCTTCCGTGCACCTGACATCCACAGCGTCAAGCAGCTTATCGAACGCTTCCGAGAAGAGGCGAACGCCGTCGTCGAGCAAACTGCCCGAAATTTGCTTCATGGAGATGCCCGCCTGACCGAGGGAATCCATAGTTTCTCGGGCCTCTTCTTCGCCCTCTTCCAGGCTTGCCCGCGCGCGCCCGTGGTCACGGAATGCCTCGTACGTTGCGGGAGGCAACGTGTTGACCGTATCCTGCCCGATCAGCTCATCGACGTAGAGAACATCGCTGTACCGGGGGTTCTTGGTTCCCGTGCTCGCCCACAGGAGCCGCTGCGTCCGCGCTCCCTTCGCCGCGAGAGCTTCCCAGCGGTCTCCCCGGAAAATTTCCCTGTACCGCCGGTAGGCGAGCCTTGCATTCGCGATTGCAACCCTCCCGGGAAGGCTTTTCAGCACTCTCACTTCATCGGGGGACGGGCCGGCTTCGAGTCGGGCTTCCACTGCCGTCTCTATTGCGGCGTCTATTCGGCTGACGAAAAAGCTGGCAACGCTTCCCACCCTGCCAATGTCCCCGCTCCTGGTTTCCGACAACCTTTCCAGGCCCGTGATGTATGCCTGGGCAACGTCTTCGTAGGTATCCCGGGAAAAGATGAGGGTCACGTTCACGTTTATCCCCTCGCTTATGAGCTGTTCGATCGCGGGGATGCCCTCCGGCGTGGCGGGGACTTTGATCATGAGGTTTTCCCTCCCCACCGCCTGAAAGAGCCGTCGTGCCTCTTCGATCGTTCTCTTCGTTTCACCGGCGAGATAGGGGGACACCTCGAGGCTCACATACCCGTCGCCCCCACCCGTCTTTTCGTAGACGGGCCGCAACACGTCTGCCGCGTCCTTTATATCGCGGATGGCGAGCTGCTCGTAGATCGCCATGGGGTCGAGATCCTTCCGTGGGCGCAGCTTTTCGAGCAAATCCGCGTAGTCGGTGCTGCCGGTGATCGCTTTCTGGAATATGGCCGGGTTGGAGGTGACTCCCCGCAGTCCATCCTCCTCTACCATCCTCTTCAGTCCGCCGCCCGTTATAAGATCCCGCCGGATGTAGTCGAGCCATATGGATTGGCCGTATCTGCCCAGTTCATTCAAAGGATTCATCGCTTTTTCTCCACCACCCTGTCAGCCCTGCCCCCGTATTTTGCTTCCAGGGAGAGCACCTTGTTGAGTCTGCGCACGTGGCGCTCCTTTCCGGTGAACACTGCCGAAAGAAAAGCGGTCACCAGCTCCCGTGCGAGCTCGGTGCCGATCACCCGCGATCCCACGACGAGCACGTTCATGTCGTCGTGTTCCACGCCCTGGTGGGCGGAGTAGGTATCGTGACAGAGCCCCGCGCGTATGCCGGGGAGCTTGTTCGCAGCCACCGATGCGCCCACCCCGCTGCCGCAGACAAGGATACCCCGTTCTCCTGCTCCCTCCCTGAGAGCGGTCCCGACGGCTTCGGCGAAATCGGGGTAATCAACGGGGTCCTCGCTCCCTGTTCCCACGTCCACGATCTCGTGCCCCAGCCCCGTCAGGTGCTCTACGAGCCTCTTTTTCAGGAGAAATCCCGCATGGTCAGAGCCGATGACGACCCGCATCTCTCACCTCGCTTTTCCGACCTGCTCTCTTGCTGCGGCGACCACCTTCTCCGGTGTAAAGCCGAACTTCCTCTGCAGTTCCTTGAGGGGGGCGGAGGCGCCGAAGGTTTCCATCCCGATCGCCTTTCCCGCGGGCCCCACGTACCGCGACCAGCCCAGGGTCGATGCAAGCTCCACGGAGACCCGCGCCGAGATCCGTGAAGGGATGACGCTGTCTTTGTACTCTTTGTCCTGCTTCTCGAATATCTCCCAGGAGGGCATGCTCACCACGCGGGACCGTATCCCTTCCTCTTTCAGCTTTTCGTGGGCCAGAACGCACAGCCACACCTCGCTTCCCGTCGCCAGGAGGAGCACCTCCGGGTCACCGCCTTCCGCGTCTGCGAGGACGTAGGCCCCCCGGGCAAGACCCGACGCGGGCGCGTACCGCGACCGATCGATGACGGGAAGTGCCTGTCTCGATAGCACCAGGGCAACCGGTTCGTGGGCAAGCTGCATGATCACCCGCCATGCTTCGGCCACTTCGCCGGCGTCGGCGGGACGAAGGGTGATGAGGCCCGGGATTGCCCGGAGCGATGCCAGCTGCTCAACGGGCTGGTGGGTCGGCCCGTCCTCGCCCACACCGATGGAGTCGTGGGTGAATATGTAGATGACGGGGAGCTCCATGAGGGCGCTCAGCCTGATGGCAGGGCGGGCGTAGTCGCTGAATATGAGGAACGTGGAGCCATAGGGCCGGACCTTGCAGTGGGACATTCCGTTCAGGATAGATGCCATGGCGTGTTCCCGCACGCCGAAGTGGAGGTTGCGGCCGCGGTAGTTTTCCCCGGTGAAGTCACCGGCATCCTCAGAGGTGATCCGCGTCTTCGTCGACGGAGCGAGGTCGGCGGACCCGCCGATGAGCCAGGGTACGTTTCCGGCCACGGCGTTCTGCACGATGCCCGAGGCATCACGGCCGGCCATGCCCTTTGTGTCAGCATCGAATTCAGGGATGCCGCGGTCCCAGCCCTCCGGGAGCTTGCGCCGCTGCATGCTGAAGAGCTGGTCCGCGAGTTCCGGGTATTTCTTTTCGTAGGCGTGGAACATGTCGATCCAGGCATTCCGGAGCGACCTGCCCCTTTTTCCCATACCGTCATGGAAATGCTCCCGAACGCCGTCGGGCACGAGGAACGCGCTGTCCTCCGGCCACCCGTAGTTTCTTTTCGTCAGCCTGATCTCATCCTCCCCCAGGGGAGCCCCGTGGGCCGCGCTGGTATCCTGCTTGTTGGGGGAGCCGTAGGCAATGTGGCTGTCGACGATGATAAGGGTTGGTCTATCTGGGGTATTCTTGAAGGTCTGGAAAGCGTCTTCGAGCATCTCCAGGTCGTTTGCATCGCCCACCCGGGTCACGTTCCAGCCGTAGGAGATGAACCTTGTCGCCACGTCTTCGGTGAAGGCCCAGTCCGTATGCCCCTCGATGGTGATCCTGTTGTTGTCGTATATCCAGCAGAGGTTCGCGAGTTTCAGGTGACCGGAGAGGGATGCGGCCTCCGATGCTACCCCCTCCATCATGTCTCCATCGCTGCACATGGCGTACACGTGGTAGTCGAACATCTCGAAACCGGGCCGGTTGAAGTACCCGGCCATCCACGCGCCGGCGATAGCCATGCCCGTGCTCACGGCCGCTCCCTGTCCCAGCGGCCCCGTCGTGGTTTCCACTCCCGACGTCCAGCGGTATTCCGGGTGCCCGGGGCACTTGCTGTCGAGCTGGCGGAATCTTTTTATGTCGTCAAGGGTGACGGAGGGCTCGCCGAGCGTTTCGTACTTCGGGTTGACCGCTTTCACCCCGGTTAAGTGCAGCATGGAGTAGAGAAGCATGGAGGCATGCCCGACGGAGAGGACGAAGCGGTCCCGGTTCGGCCATATCGGGTCATCGGGATCGAAGCGAAGATGGTGCTGCCAGAGGCAGTAGACGACGGGGGCGAGAGCCATGGGCGTCCCGGGGTGGCCGGAATTTGCTGCCTGCACGGCATCGATGGACAGGGTCCGTATCGTGTTTATGCACAGCTTTTCTATGTGGTCGTTATGTTTTTTGTGTCGCGGTACCATAGCTCAAGGCTCCAGGTTTTCTCACTCCTCTTCACCGCAGGCCCTTCCCTTCAGGTTGAAGAGGAGCTTCAGGCCTTTTTTGACCCTGTCGGAGAAGATCTTTCCCGCAAAGAACGTCCCCGTTACCCTCTTGCTTATCTCTCCCAGGGTCGGGTAGGGGTGGACGGCGGAGGCCAGGGTGGAAAGCTTCACCTTCCCGTTCATGACGGCCACCCATTCGTTTACGAGCTCTCCCGCGTGGAGGCCAAGTATCTGGACGCCGATGGGCTTTTCCCTGGCGTCCAGGATCATCTTGATCTTTCCCACCTTTGATCCCTCGGCGAGGCTTCTGTCGTTGTCTTTGAATTCCTCCGTCCATACCGAATACTCTATGCCCGCCTCTTTAGCCCTCTTCTCGTTCATCCCGATGCTTGCCAGCTCGGGGTCGGTGTACGTGCACCAGGGGAGGTTCGTATAGTCCGTATTCCGGGGGATGCGAAAGACAGTATTGCTCAGCACGATGCCTCCCTCGTAGCCGGCAGCGTGGGTGAACTGATATTTTCCCGTCACGTCCCCGGCACCGTAGATGTGCTTGTAGTTGGTCCTCAATCTTTTGTCCACCGTGAGACCTTTCCGGTCGAAGGCGATGCCGATCTCCTCGAGACCCGCCCCGTAGAGGTTGGGGCTCCTGCCCATCGCGACGAGGATCGTCTCTGCCCTGAGATCCCTGGTCCCCCCCTCGCCCGTTTTTATCGTGATCTCCCGTTCACCTCCCCGGTCGCGGGCTCTCAGGACTGCCGAATTGAGGTGAAACGTGACCCCCTCTCCGGAGAGCACCTCCATGACCTGGTCCGCCATGTCCCTGTCCTCCTTGCTCAAGATCTGCCCGCTTCTCTGGACGACGGTCACCTTCGTCCCGAGCCTGGTAAATGCCTGGGCCATCTCGATGGCTATGGGACCGGCTCCCAGCACGATCATCGAAGAGGGCAGCCTGTCCAGGGAGAATATCTCTTTGTTCGTGATGAAGGGAGTTTTGTCCAGGCCCTCGATCGAGGGTATAGCGGGGGACGACCCCGTGGCGATGACCCAGTTTTTCGCAGAAACGGTCCTCCCGTTCAGCCTGACCGCATTCTCGTCGATGAACGTTGCATCACCGAACTCGACCTTTGCTCCGAGCCTGCAGAACCTCTCCTCGGAATCGTGCTTCTGGATAATGTCGATGACCGACCTGATACGCTTAGCCACCTCCCGGAAATCGACGGGCTCTGCGTCCACCGGGGGCAGACCGTACCGGTCCGCGCTCTTCATGAGGTGGCACACGTGAGCCGTTTTTATGAGCGTCTTACTCGGGACGCACCCGTAATGGAGGCAGTCGCCCCCCAGCTCCTTCTCTTTTTCGATGAGCATGGTCTTTGCCCCGAGCTGCGCTGCCCCTGCGGTAACGGTCAGGCCTGCGGCTCCCCCGCCGAGTACGCCCAGATCATATTCAAAATTTGCCATTACACCCCTCCCAAATAGTGTGGTATCGAGACGTTATGAGCCCTTTACGGCGTTTACCCTCCTCGATTTGTAAAGGGACATCAGTTTTTTCACCGTTAACGGGAAAAGCCCCAGAATGACGAAGGAGATGATCAACCCGGGAGAGAGGATGCCTTTCAGGGAGTCTATTTTCGCCAGCTCCTTTCCTGCGTTTACATAGACCATGGTACCGGCGAGCATCCCCACCTGTGATACCCAGTAGAAGGTGCGTAGAGGCATCTTCGTGAGCCCCATGACGAGATTGATCATCCAGAAGGGGAAGACGGGAATGAGCCGCAAGGTGAAGAGGTAGAAGGGGCCTTCCTTTTCAACCCCTTCGTTCACCGTCTGGAGCTTGTCGCCGAATTTTCCCTGGACCCAGCCCTGGAGAAGGTATCGCGAAACGAAACAGGCCAGCGTGGCACCGATGCTGCTGGCAAAGGATACGACGACCGTACCCACGAGGAAGCCGAAGAGTGCCCCTCCCAGGAGGGTCAAAACGGCAGCCCCCGGAAGAGACAGTGAGGTAACCAGTATGTAGATGAGCATGTAACTACCGATAACCAGGGCGCTGTTTTCCGCATAGAGCGCCCGGAAACTCTCCTGGGACGCTTTTATGTAGGCGAGGGAAAAGTACTGATCCAGGTTGAATATCTTGAACGCGGCGACACAGAGGGCGATGACGAGGACTATGCCGATCTTCTGAATCGTGTTTCTTTTCATATCCGAGATTGTTTTTTTCGCATTCCTGCGGTTTTTAATTTTTCAGTCGCAATAAAATTGATTTCCTTACATATTTTTAAAGGTAGCAGATTTCTTATCTATGTGTAACCTATAACTGTTTGATTGCCGAAAGATGGCGGATGATTCCCCAAAGCCCGGTAATGATGACACTTCCGGACTTCTACCGGTTGGGAGGATGGAAGAGGGGTTGGTCGCGTCAGGAAGGCGGGGACGAACCCGGAATCGCTTTTCCCTGTATCTTCGATATGATCCTGCGGCAGGTTTTCATCCCCAATCCCGCCAGGAGTATCAGGCCGGTGCCGGTGAGAAGCAGCATGACGGACCCGCTGAGCGGTAAGGGGATCGACTTCCCCGGCTGTCGGTTTTCCGAGACCCGGTCAACGCCTCTGCCTGCTGCCGCCCTGGTGGCCCCGATCTTCTGGGAAGAGGCGTATCGCAGACCGGCGGACTGTTGCGCTCCCCTCTCGACGGGAAAGCTTTCTTCCGGAAAATAAGCATCTCCGGGGGAGATGACGCGGTGATCGGGGAGAGAAAATCTGCTCGCCCCTTCTGCATACGAACCATGCAGCCGGTACGTCGGGGGCTTGCTCGCGGCGGCGGGGGTGTGGGTCAAAAGCGATAAAGACACCGATATGACGATGACAGGAATTGTGTTCTTCATGGTGCCGTTGCCTGCGCGCTCTTTTTCCCAAATCCTGCTCCGTTTACGGGCGAAAAACCAAAATGTCTTGATTTTCATGAGATTGTTATAGGTCTCCCGTCTTAGTCTTCCGGCTTCTTCCCGGTATCCTGGGGGGGCACTTTGTCCCGGTATTCGGGGTCGAAGAGGGAGGGCTGGGTCCTTTCGCTGATGTAGCGGATGGCCCGGCGCAGAAACCACTCTTTCAGCGTTACGCCCTCTTCGCTCAGGGCGTCATAGAGCCGCTCCTTGACCGATGGGTCGACTTCCAGTACGATTCTCCCGCTCTTTCCCCGCACCATATCGAACGTTCCTATATCATGTTCAGTATGTTACATTACATCAAATTTTCGCATTGTCAAGGGAATTATTGCCCGGGATTATCTATTTCTTTCGCCTGAAATCCAGGGCTCCGGGGTGATAGTTCCGGACCCGGAAGGGCCCGGACCGAAAATCAATCCATAGTCCGGCGCATCTCAATGACGAGTTGGTCCAGGCGTCGATCGGTTGAGGAGACGACGAGTCCTTCCAGCCGTCCCGCAAGCTCAAGGTCCCCGCTGCTTCTTTCCAGTGTCGTCCTGGCAATGAGGAGATATTTTCCCTCCGGCAGATTAACGACAAAAGATCCGTGATATCCGCTGCGGGTCTTCGCGTGGGGTTGCCATTTTCCTTCCTCCCAGCGGAGAACCTCGATGGTGACGTCCTCCAGGGCCATGCCGGCCGCAGGCCCCATCTCACGAAACAGGGTCTTGCCGGACACCGTTGTCAGGGAAGGGGAGGGTGGCCGGCAGGCAGGCTGCAGAAGGAAAAGAAGGGGCAGGAGGATTGCGGCGGCAGGCAGTCTTGGCAAAACGGGCCGCTTCCCCCGGGCTTTCCCATTTCCGGTTGTTTTGCTTTCCCTCGTGACCATTTTTCCACCGCCGCATCTGGCTTCGCAGCGCCTTTTCCCGTGTCTTCTCAGTTTACCACGAAGAAAACAGGATCTCCCGCCGATGACCACGGCAGGGGATTCGGGGTTGTTTCCCCCGAGAAAAGCCCCGTCCGGGTGTGAATGCAGGTGCGCAGCATGCAGATGAGACCGCGCAGCACCGTTCCTATTCGATTGCCCGTGGCCGATCTGGCGCTCAATAATTACCAATGAAAATAAATATTTAGAGAATTCAGGCAGCGATTTTCCCGGGCGGCACGGTGTTTGTAATGGAAATAGACATGGCACGGCAAACCCACATACCTTTCGTTGGAACGCGTCGCTTTCGCCTACCTCTTGTACTGATTCTGGGTGCGTTCATGACGATTGTATCCCTTTCCCCCGGGTGGGGCAGCGATGTGGAGTTTGGAGGAGTCCGTTTTGCTTCCCTCGGCCTCGATCTTCCGGGTAAAAGGGTGGATGAAACTGCCGGCCTTTTGCTTCGCGGGGATTACCGAGGCGTTGGAAGAGACCGGATTTACGAGGGGGTCTACGCCGGTTCAGCAAAATTTGCCGGCATGGAGAAGGAGTTGCATATCGATTCGGTCGCTTTCACCCTGTCGAGAATAGAGGCCAAACCAGGTTTTCGGGACGGCGGCATCTCCACATTGAATGGAACATCCGCCGCTCCGCCCGCAAGCGACCCTCGCGCGGCAGCGGGAGCGTATCCCCGCTATGCCACCTCCGGCATGAGTCGCCGGGCTTTGCCAGAAGGAACGAATCAGCCTTCCCAGAAGAATGAGGGGACGTCTCTTGGCTTCAGCGTGCGTTTTCTGGGTGCCGTTTTGCTCAACAGCCACGTGATGACCCTCGTCAAGAGCCCCATTTCCTCGTCCTTTCGGCTCCTGAACTATGCATTCGATACCACCAAGGGGACCCTTACCTCCATCGTCCATGAATACGACGACCCCCCACCCCCCCTGTCGCATGCCCGCCCGATGGATCTTGGCAAGTGGGAGGAGAAGCTCGACGGGATAACGGGGGGAAAGCGATACCGGGGAAGCGTCAAGTTCCTCATTGACGGGGAGGATTTTTTCTCCGAGTTGATCCAGTCGATGGAGGAAGCAGCCGATTCCGTCTATGTCCGCATAAACATATTCGACACGGACGATTATGCGGTCAGGATTGCCGACCTGCTCAGGGAACGGTCAAAAGAGGTTGAGGTGAAGGTTTTGATGTGTGAGATGAGCTCGATGTTAAACGGCAGGCAGCCACCCGAATCGCCGGTCCCGGAAAATTTCACCTTTCCCGCATCGATAAAAGAATATCTGGAAAGGGATTCCGCGGTCACCGTCCGTCCCATCGCAAATCCCTGGTTCACTTCCGACCACACGAAAACGATCATCATCGACAGGAAGAGGGCGTTTGTCGGCGGCATGAACATCGGACGGGAATACCGCTTCGACTGGCACGACATGATGGTCGAGCTCGAAGGCCCTGTCGTGGGTCGGCTGAGCAAGGACTTTTTCAGGGCATGGGCCCACCAGGGACCCGCGGGAGACCTGGGATACGCATGGGCTTCCCTGTTCAGGACAGAGAGTTATCGGGGGAAGGAGCACAGGGATGATTACATCGATATACGGCCCCTGTACACGAAGACCGGCGATGAGGAAATCTATCGGGCTCACATAGCGGCGATACGGGAGGCACGGCGGTACATCTACATAGAGAATCCCTACTTTACCGATGATACGATGTTAAATGAGCTGATAAAGGCGCGCCGCCGCGGGGTGGACGTGCGGGTGATCTTGCCCTCCCGCACCGATTCGGAGCTCATGACCAGCAGCAACCTGCTCGCTGCGAACAGCATGGTCAGAAACGGCATACGTGTCTTTGTCTATCCCGGAATGACCCACGTCAAGGCGGCGATTTTTGACGGGTGGGCATGCCTTGGCTCGGCCAATCTCAATCTGCTCAGCATGCGCCTCAACCAGGAGACGAATATCGGCTTTTCCGATCCTCAGACGGTGAACCGCCTGAAGCGCGATCTTTTCGAGGTCGATTTCAACGTATCCAGAGAGCTGACGGGACAGCGGGATGTGGGCCTTTCCCATTACATTTCAGAGGCGCTCCTGGATCTCTTTTAACGGCGGGCTCGTCCTGTCGGGCCATCACCCGGGCATCCTTTCGAGAAGGGAGATTACCTTCGAGATCGCGTCGGCCAGGTCGTAGGTCAGTTTCATCAGGGTGGAATTTTCCGGCGTCGCCCCCATGCCGCGCAGGAACTTCATTTCCTCGCCGTCCATGGTCTCCGTGAAAAGGGCCCTGGCATCTGACACCATGGCTCTGCCGTGGTCCAGGGAGAATTCGTCCACCTCTCCTGCCATCCCCATCTTTCCGAGCATGATCAGGCTCGCTCCCTGGGTGGCCATCTGGAGGGCATGGTTAAGCGCGATGTGCATGTGGTGCATCGACATCGAGCGTGCCGAGGACATGTGCTCGATGTCCATCTTCCCCAGCTGGGCGATCACGTCGAGCATCGCATTCCCGAGGGCTTGCGTGTACTGCATGAGTGGTGAGTCGGCAAGCTCTCCCTTCATCAACTCCTTTATCTCGGAACCCCCGAGAGAACGCTGTATGATCTTCGTGCCCTTGGCGACCATGGTCTGCCCGTGCATCTTCGTGGGCCTGTCCAGGTACCGGGTCATCTTCATCCCGGCTATCATCACGAGATTCGATCCCTCGGTCACCATGGTGATGCCGTGATTCATCATGATGTGCAGGTGGTGAAGCATCATGCCGGCCTCTGCTGCGCCTTTCTGCTGCATTTCCCCTTCCGCGCCGGAGGCGGGGAAAGGGGTACCGGCTAATAAAAGCACAACGAGCAACAATGCAAGCCTTCTCATGATATGTTTCCTCCTTTCCGGATCGGGGCCGCGCCCCGTTAACAAAAAATTCTACCATTTTCAGGAAGATATGGCTATAGAGGGACGTTTTTGCCTTCGTTTAGTTTCCTCGAAAGTTCACAGATAGCGTTTCCGGGGACGAAATTAGGGTACACTGTTGGTACGGGAACGCGTCATCTGACGCGGGGAGAAATGGACGGGAAATGATAGGCCGCTACTCGCATCTCGGTGTCTACCGGAAACTGCTCAGATCCGGGGAGTTCTACAGGGTCTTTGCGGGTGCCGTTTTCGCCCTGGCCGCCTACCTCTGGGAAGGGGGGACGCACCTTAAATCTTTCGAGGGAATTGCCCTGGCCCTTGCCTCTGTCGCCCTGAACGGGTTTCCCATCGTCAGAGGAGCCGTCGACGGGCTGGTGCGGCGCAAGGTGAACGTGGACGAGCTGGTGAGCCTGGCGATAATAGCGAGCCTTGTGAAGGGGGAATTTCTCACAGCGGCCATCGTGAGTTTCGTGATGGTCCTCGGGGCGGTCATCGAGAAGGTGACGGCCGAGTCTGCCCGGAACGCTGTCGTGTCGCTCATGAGCATCTCTCCTGACGTTGCCACCGTTATTGCCGATGGGGAGACGAAGAGGGTGAAGGTGTCGGATATAAGCTCGGGGGATCTTCTCCTCGTGCGACCGGGGGAGCGCATTCCCGTAGACGGGGACATCGTGGAAGGCCTGACCGCAGTCGATGAGTCATCTGTGACGGGAGAGCCGATGCCGAGGGAGAAAAAGCCGGGCGATGAGGTGTATGCGGGGACCCTGAATCAGAGCGGCGTCGCAAAAGTCAGGGCCACCAGGATAGGAAAGGACTCCACCCTCGGGAGGGTAATCCAGCTCATTTCTGACGCGGAGGCGCACAAACCGGAGGTGGTGAGGCTCATCGACCGCTACGCCCGGTGGTTTACCCCCCTCATCCTCGCATGTGCGGGAGTTGCGTGGCTATTTACCGGAGAATCGAGCCGGGCCATAGCGGTTCTCATCGTGGGCTGTCCCTGCGCACTCATCCTCGCCGCGCCCACGGCCGTGGTCGCAGCGATCGGGCGCCTCGCAAGGGCGGGAGTTCTCGTAAAAGCCGGTCAGTACCTGGAAGAGGCCGGCAGGGCCACCGTTGTCCTCTTCGACAAGACGGGGACCCTGACAGCCGGGGAGCCGCGGGTGGATGAGATCGTCGCCGTCGATGACATCGGCACCGAACAGATCCTGGCCAAAGCCGCGTGCGTCGAGCAGAACAGCACGCACCCCCTCGCCCGCGCAATCCTGAAGGCCGCCCACTATGCGAAAGTATCCCTGAGCTATGCCGAGGAAGTCATTACCCTGATAGGGATGGGAGTCAGGGGAAAGGTGGGGGGTGAGCTCGTCGAGGTGGGGAGCACCTACATCGGGGGTGGCTCAGTTCATCTCCCGGACTCCCTGCGGGAAAACTATGAGTCCTTCAAGAGGAGGGGGTCCACGCCCCTGGTCGTCTATCAGGACAGCCGTCCCGTGGGAGTCATCAGCGTTTCCGACAGGGTGCGCGAGCATGCCCCGCAGACGGTAGCCAAGCTTCGGTCGCTGGGGATCCTGAAGACGGGCGTGGTGTCCGGGGATCATGAGAGGGCGACGAAGCTCGTGGCGGATTCCGTGGGCCTCACCGAGAGATGGTACGGGCTCAATCCCGAGGAGAAGCTCCACGTGATCAAGCAGTATCAGAGAGAAGGGGCTACGGTTGTCTTCGTCGGGGACGGGATCAACGATGCCCCGGCACTTTCCACCGCCAACGTGGGGATCGCCATGGGTGCTGCGGGAACCGACATCGCTCTGGATACAGCCGACATAGCCCTGATGAACGACGACATCTCCAAGATACCTTTCCTGATATGGCTGAGCAAGAGGACACTGAAAGTCATCAAGTGGAACATCGCTTTCGGCATGCTCTTCAACTTCATCGCCGTCATCGCCAGCGGCGGCGGGATTCTCTCCCCCGTCATGGGCGCCGTGGTCCACAATATCGGCTCGGTTCTCGTGGTGCTCAGCTCTGCCAGCCTTTCCCTGGTGAAAGAATCGGTTTGACAGGCCCGCGGTGAGTGCGCGGGCAGCTTCCCTGAAGGTGATCTGAAATGTCCGGCATTTTCCGGGGAAATTCGATTAAGTTCACAAAGGCAGGATGAACAGTGCTACAATAAGAAACATACGCGGGGGTGCGGTGAGCTGAGAGTTCCGGACTTTATCCGGGACAACCCCTTGAACCTGATCCGGGTAATGCCGGCGTAGGGAGCGCGGCCGATTTTTCCCATTGCAGACGCTTCAACACATCAGGGCTGAGCAGCCGTATCCGCGCAGGATGCGGTTTTTCTTATTTAGAGAGGTGCCACCATGCTTGTGCGGGAAACTCTCACGGGTGTTCAGCTCGAAGGGATCGAAGATCTTGCGGGGAGGATCCTTTCGGGGGCGACCCCCCTCTCACAGGACGAAGCCGTCGAGATACTGAACAGGGTCGCTCCGGGAAAACCGCTCTCCCCCCTCGATGCGGCCCGATTTTTCCTCACCGATGACCCGAAGATAACAGCTCTCATGATCGAGAGAGCAGGGGAGCTGAAGAAGACCCTTTTCGGGAAGCGGATCGTTCTCTTCGCCCCCCTGTATATTTCGAGCCGGTGTCATAACAACTGCATTTACTGCGGTTTCAGGAGTGAAAATCCGTCGAGACAGGAGATCACCCTCAGTCCCGAGGAGGCTGCCGGGGAAGCATCGCTCCTCGTGGCGAAGGGCTACCGGAGGTTGCTCCTGGTTTGCGGTGAAAGCGCGGGGCCCGGGCAGGCGGACTATATCGCCGATGTCATGAGGTCGATATACGGCACGACCGGCATACGGATGCTCCACCTCAACTCGGCCCCGATGCCGGTTGCGGAACTGCGGAAGATCAAGGAGGCGGGAGCGGGGGTATACCAGGTGTTCCAGGAAACCTACCACAGGCGCGCCTACCAGGAGATGCACCCGTCGGGGAAAAAGGCGGATTACCTGTGGAGGCTCTCCTGCATGGACAGGGCCGTCCAGGCAGGATTCGATGACCTGGGAATCGGTGTGCTCTTTGGCCTGTATGACTGGAAATTCGATGCCATAGCCACCGTGCTTCACGCAACCTATCTCAGGGAACGTTACGGCTTCTGGCCTCACACGCTTTCGGTCCCCAGATTCAAGTATGCCACGGGAGCGATGTTGCTCAGCCCTCCCCACCCGGTTTCGGATACCGATTTTTTGAGGATCGTTGCCGCCTATCGCCTCTGCGTCCCCGCGGCGGGTGTGGTGGTATCGACCCGCGAGCCGGGATGGCTGCGTGAGAAGGCCCTTCATGCCGGCGCATCGCAGATAAGCGCCGGGTCACGGACGTCGCCGGGCGGGTATGGAAGGCCCGCACATCCCGGGAAGGGCGAGCAGTTCAACGTAGAGGATAAGAGATCCCTGGACGAGATGATCGAAGCTCTGATCGAAGGTTCCCACATCCCGAGCCTCTGCACGAGCTGCTACCGGAGCGGAAGGACCGGCCAGAGGTTTACGGGAATTGCAACGGAGGGCAAAATAAGCGATATCTGTCACGCAAATGCGCTTCTCAGCCTGGCCGAGCATGCCCTGGGGCTGGAGGACGAGAGCCTGGCCGGGAAATGCCTCGACCTGGTAAGAAGGGAGTCGGCTTCCGTGGCCCCGCATCTCGAGGGGGAATTTCAACGGCAGCTGGAAAGGGTTCTCGGCGGGGAAAAGGACAGAAAGTTCTGAAGGAGGGAATGGCGCGGTGGAGCTCATCGTGAACGGGTCGAGATATACCTTCGAAGGCCGGGTGAGCGTCACGGAGATGCTCGAGATACTCGAAATCAGGAGTTCCCGTGTGGCCGTCGAGCTGAACAGGAAAATCGTGGGGAAGGGCGACTACGGGACAACCATCCTCCGGGACGGCGATAGGGTAGAGGTCGTCCATTTCGTGGGGGGCGGATAGAAAAACAAGGAGGCAGCCATATGGACACGGCGCTCGCGATAGGAAACCGGCAGTTTCAATCGAGGCTCATCCTGGGAACCGGAAAGTACCCTGACTTCTCCACCATGGTGAAGGCCCTCGAGGTATCGGGAACGGAGATCGTCACCGTCGCAGTGCGGAGGGTCGACCTCACCGACAAAAGCGGCGAATCCCTTCTCGACTACCTGGACGACTCCAAGTACCTGATTCTTCCCAACACGGCTGCCTGCTACACGAAGGAGGACGCGATCAGGACGGCCATGCTCGCACGGGAGGCGGGGATGTCCGATATGGTGAAGCTCGAGGTCATCGGTGACGAGAAGACGCTCTTCCCGGACACGGAGCAGCTCATCGAGGCATCCGCGTATCTCGTCAAAGAGGGATTTACCGTTCTTCCCTATACCAACGATGACCCGATCGTGGCCAGAAAGCTGGAGGATGTAGGCTGCGCGGCAGTCATGCCGCTGGCTGCCCCCATCGGTTCGGGGCTCGGTGTGCGCAATCCCTTCAACCTGAGGATCCTGCTCGAACAGGCACGGGTTCCGGTCATCGTCGATGCCGGCGTGGGCACGGCATCCGATGCGGCTATCGCCATGGAGCTCGGCTGTGACGGGGTGCTCATGAACACGGGGATCGCCTGCGCCCGGGACCCGGTGCAGATGGCGGAGGCGATGAAGCTCGCGGTCATGGCCGGCCGGAAGGCCTTCGTTTCGGGGAGGATCCCCCGAAAGCTCTACGCCACCGCATCCAGCCCCCTCGACGGGACGTTTTTCTGATCTTCCCATGGAAACCGGGGAAATAGATTTTCGTGTTTATCTCATAACCGACCGTCATCAGGCAAAGCGTGGGGATCTTCTCGAGGTGCTCGAGGAGGCACTCGGATCCGGGATAGGTGCGATTCAGCTGCGGGAAAAAGACATGACGGGAAGGGATCTCTTCCAGCTCGCATCGGAGGCCAGGAAGCTCACCGCGAGGTACGGCGCGAAACTCTTCGTAAACGACCGGATCGACGTCGCACTGGCGGTTACGGCTGACGGTGTGCATCTGGGTGAGGCGTCGATCCCCGTGGCGGATGCGAAAAGGATCTGCGGCGGCATGACAGTGGGGCGTTCGACGCATTCTCTCCAGTCGGCAAAGAGGGCCGAGGAGGAAGGTGCTGACTTTCTTACTTTCGGGCCTGTTTTCAAAACGCCCTCGAAGGAGGCCTTCGGTCCTCCCGCAGGAGTGGCAAAGCTTGCCGAGGTGGTCAGGGCGGTAGGCATACCCGTTTTCGCGCTGGGAGGGATAAAGCCGGCTACGATCGATCGCGTGATGGCTGATGGGAAGCCATTCGGGGTCGCGCTCATATCGGCGATCATTGCCGCACCATCGCCGGGTAATGCGGCTGCCCTCTTTCTCGAGAAAACAGCCGTGCCCGGATAGGCTTCGTTTGGCATGGCGGTCAAATGAGGAGTTGAAGGGATGGGTCCATCAGGATGGAGCGTTTACGTCATCACCGATTACCGCCTCTCGGGGATGAGGCCCCATGCGCTCGTGGCGGAGGAGGCATACCGGGGAGGTGCCGACGTGGTGCAGCTCAGGGACAAGGAGCAAACGCCCGGTGAACTCCTCAAAACAGCCCGCATTCTCCGGGAGATCGCCGAATCCTTCAAAAGAGTCTTCATAGTAAACGACAGGATTGATATTGCCCTGGCTTCCTTAGCCCACGGCGTCCACGTGGGGTATGATGACTTTCCCTACCCGGCTGCGCGCTCGATTTACCCGGTGCCGCTTCTGCTCGGTGCTTCGGCGGGAACGGCCCAGGAGCTCAGGGAGGCCTGCGCGGCAGGTGTCGACTATATCGGCGTCGGCCCCGTGTTCGAGACCAGGGAGGCAAAGAGGGACGCGGGCAGCCCCGTGGGGCTATCATTCATAAAAGAGGTGAGAAAGGCGACGGACATACCTCTTGTGGCCATAGGGGGCATCGACCACGAGAACGCCGCCTCGGTTATTCAGGCGGGAGCGACTGCCGTTGCCGTTATCTCGGCCGTGGTCTGTGAGGATGACATGTGCCGGAGCGTGAAGCGGTTGAGGGACGTCGTCTTGGAGGCGAAACAGTCGCGTTGAAAATTTGCAAGGAAAAAAGGGACGACACGATCACCCCCCTTTCGAGGGGTAATTTCCTGGCGCGCCCTGGAGGATTCGAACCCCCAACCCCCTGGTCCGAAGCCAGGTGCTCTGGTCCATTGAGCTAAGGGCGCACCAATTTTTTTAAATTGTAAGGGGTAACGTTCGCCGTGGCAAACGCAAAAGTGAATCGAATGGATGTCAGGCCCGGCGGATTGCCCGAAAAAAAAGAGGGGTCTTTTCCCGACGCCTCTGTATGATGCTGATAAAGAGGTTAAAATGAAAAGAAAAAGCGATTTTCACCCGGGCGTATTTTTTTTCTGCTGCCGGGATCGGGTCAAAGAGCACAGAGAGGGCTCGCTGTTCACAGTTATTCCTTTTTGGAGGGTTTGTTGAAGGTGATTGCCGTTACAGGGAGGTCGGGTGAGGGGAAAACGACCCTCATCGAAAAGGTGGCGAAAGAGTTATCGGCCCGGGGGTTTACCGTCACCTACATCAAGCACTCGCACCATGACTTTTCTTTCGCTCCCGAAGGGAAGGATACCTCACGGATTCTTGGATCGGGAGCGATGAGAGCGATCTTTTGCGGGGAGAGGATCACGGTGGATATCTCGAAAAAGGGCAGGTCGCTCGGCGATGTCCTCAATGCTGTGGATCGGGGTGACGTAGTCCTCGTTGAGGGTTTCGGGAACGAGGACATCCCGGCGATCGAGGTGACGGGGAGCGGGGATGATAGCCTGCTCAGGGGGAAAAATATCGTCGCACTCGTCAGCAGGAGCAGGGTGGGCACCCACATTCCGGTTTTTTCCCCGGAAGACATAGACGGGATCGTGAAGTTCATACTTGGCATGCCCGACGGGCGTGACGATGATCATGGACAAGGAGGGACAGATGATAGCGTATGAAGACGGGCTCAAAATCATCCTGGATTCGGTGAATATCCTTGGAACGGAAAAGTTACCCCTGGTAAAGTGCGGCGGCATGGTGATCGCCGAAGATGCATTCGCCAGGTCAGATCTCCCGCCCTTCGACAATTCAGCGATGGATGGCTATGCCGTCGTCGCCTCCTCGACCAGCGGGGCGACCCGGGAGAGCCCGGCCGTCCTGAGGTTCGTCAGGGATATCCCTGCCGGCATAGCTGAATCCTATACGGTCGGGCCCGGGGAGGCGGCCAGGATCGGCACGGGGGCGAAAGTGCCCGGTGGTGCCGACACGGTGGTGATCGTTGAGGAAACGGAACTGAAGGGCGAGGAAGTCTGGGTTTTCAGGGAATACCCGCCGGGGTTGAACATCCGCAGGGCAGGCGAGGATTTCACCGCGGGTGAACGGGGGATACCTGCGGGGAAGCCCATCAGGCCTTCGGAGATATCCTTTCTCGCCGCCAACGGGTACGCAGAGGTCGAAGTATACAGGAAGCCCCGGGTGGGCATACTCTCTTCGGGCTCTGAGCTCGTTCCCCACGGTCAGGAAATATCGGGAGCGAAGATCCGCGATTCCAACGGCCCGATGATATGCTCCCTCGTGGAGAAATATGGGGGGGTTCCAGAGATACACGGGATCTTTCCCGACGATGAGGGGCTTTTGACCGCGTTTGTCAGGGAAAAGGCCGAACGGTTCGACTTCTTCATCACCTTCGGCGGCATATCCATGGGGGCCCACGACTACCTGAAGACGGCTCTTGAAAAAGGAGGGGCGAGGATGGCCTTCTGGAAGGTGGCAATTCGCCCGGGAAAACCCTTCGGATTCGGAAAGCTGAAAGAGACGCTGGTTTTCGCCCTTCCCGGCAACCCGGGATCGGCGTTTGTCACCTTCGAGGCTTTCGTGAAGCCCGCTCTCTGCAAGGCCCGGGGCTTCATGCCCCCTTACGGGGAGTACCTGACGGCAACCCTTACCGAAGACTTCCCGAAGAAGGAGGGAGTCACGGTTTTCAGCAGGGGAAATCTCGAGGGTGAGTTCCCGGCATACCGGTTCTCCCCGTTCAAGAAGCAGGGTTCGGGGATGATCAGCACGATGGTCGAAACGAACGCGATTATGATCGCTCCCGCAGGCTCGGAGAAGATTTCGAAGGGAGAGACGGTCACGGTGTTTCCCACATGAGGAGCGCGGCCATTCTCGCCGGGGGCGCCGGAAGGAGGATGGGAAAACCGAAAGTGTTCCTCGAGTCGGGGGGCAAGTACTTTTTCGAGATCATTGCAAAGAGCCTGGAAAAAGCAGCCGGGGAGGTACTCATCGTCACCTCCCACGATATCAGCCTCCCGAGAGTCCCCCCGAATGTGTCCGTCGTCACCGATCTGATCAGCGGGGTCGGGCCCCTCGGCGGAATTTACACGGCACTCACGCACGCTTCCGGGGAGAGTGTATTTATCTGCGGGGTGGACATGCCGCTCCTGTCTTCCGATTTCGTCGAGTACCTGTTCGATGTCTTCGAATCCGATTCTCAAACCGATCTTGACCTCGTCATTCCCCGCGCTGGTGGACGGACACACCCGCTCTGCGCCGTTTACAGGAAAGAGGCTGCCGGAGCTGTCGGGAGACTGATAGGTTCCGGGGAGAGGAAAGCGGTGAGCGTCGTTGGGAGCCTGAAAGCGAAAATCGTCCCCGAGGCAGAGATCGAATCTGAGCCGGGGTACAAAGATTCCCTGGAGAACATCAACACGCCCGGGGAACTCAAGATCTTCTCCCACCGAACGGATTAAAAAGCTATCTGCCGGCATGTTTTTCCACGGTGCGAATACCCTCACCGAGAAACAGGTTTCTGACGATCACCTGCTGGATGGCCTCAAAGAGGATCCCCGCGAGAGCTCCCGCTGAGAGGTTGTTGCATAGCAACGAGACGGCAGCCGTTACGAGGACGGTGAGAATCGTACCCTTCCGCACCAGGCAGTCTTTGGCAAGGGATGCGTGAAAACCACCCACGAAAATCAGCAGAATGCCCAGGAAGGGGAGGGGAAAACTGAGGAATATGTCGACCATGCTCCCCGATGGAAGGAGGGCGAGGAGTAAAAACAGGCCGCCCGCTATCAGCGTGGCCCTGTTGCTCCTTGCCCCGAACCTGTAGTGGGCCGTGAGTCCTCCTGCACCGTGGCACATGGGAATGCCGGAGATCAGGCAAGAGAGAAAATTTCCCGCCGTTATCGAGAGGGTCAAGTTTTTTGTGTTCACCCTTGCCGAGGAGCTCGAGAAGAGGTCTTTCGCTGTCTGCGCCGTTGCCATGACCGAGTTGCCTATCGTCAGTCCAAGCTGCGGGATGATGAGAGCAGTCAGGACGAAGGACAGATCCCGGATGGAAATTTCGGGCATGCCAGGTGAAACTGGCAGGCCGGGAGATGGCTCGAGGGCGCCGGCAGGAGAGAGTCCCGCGATGATCAGGCCACCGATCAAAACCGGTAAAATGGGAGGCAGGGATTCTGTTGCCAGGTACGTCACGGAGAGCAGCGCGAGGGCCATTATCGAGAGCAAGATTCCTCCTGCTGAGAGATTGACGCCTGCTTTGACGAGCATGATACCGAGGGCAAGCTGGATCCCCCGCACTACCGGCAGGGAAAACAACCTTTCCAGCAGGTCGGCGACTCCCGGGATAAGCAAAAGGAGAATCACCGCTGCGAAGGCGAGTCCCGCAACCCTCAGCGCGTGATGCGGGAGCCCCTGAGCCAGTGCGACAGCGGCCATCGCCTTCAGGGGTTGTACGGGCATCGGAACCCGGAAGAACAGCGCAGATCCCACATAGAAAATCCCCGCAGACAAAAGGATCCCCCTGAGGTCAAAGCCGTTTTTGATAACAAGCGCCAGGGTGATGGGAATCAGGACGCCGATGTCGCCGAAACCGCCGGCTATCTCGTTCAGAATGGTGCGTTTCTTATTGTCTGTATCCCGCAGAATGGCGATCTTTTGCCGGAGCAGTCCCAGGGGGAGCGTTGCGGACGATCTCCTTGGTGAAACAATCAGTCTGGTTGTTCGGTGGCGTCTCAATTAACGATCTCATCCTTCAATGGGTCTTTCGTCCTGATGCACACTCTGGCGCGCCGGGGCTATCCACCTATCGTTGCCATACACCTCTTGAGATAACCCTCGCCGGAGTAACGATGGTACATATGCCCGGCTGGTTTGGTGGACAAAACCTTCCTTGCGATGGCCCGAATTTCTCCGTCGACTGCCCCCCCTCTCAGCGCACTTTTTACCTCCTCCTCGGTTCCCCCGAGGAGACAGGAGATTAATTTTCCATCGGCGGTAATTCTCAGCCGGTTACAGTCACCGCAGAATGAGCTGCTCAAAGGGGAAATCAGCCCGATCTTCCCTTTGAACCCCCTCACCGAATGAACGCGGGCCGTTTCACCCGCCTTCCGCATGCCCTCTTTCGCCCCGAACCTTATCTTCAGGATCTTTTCAATAGATGAAACGGACAGAAAGCCGTTACCGTTGTGCTCTCCGATGGGCATCTTTTCTATGAACCGCAGCTCCACGGGCATCCTCCGTGCAAACTCGAGAAAGTCCTCTGTCTCGTCTTCATTGAAGCCCGGCAGGAGAAGGACGTTCACCTTGACGGGAAACATCTCGCAGGCTATCAGCGTCTCGATTCCCTCGAGAACCCTCTCCAGGTGGTCGGAGCCGGTGAGGGCCTTGAATTTTTCCGGGCGCAGCGTATCGAGACTCACATTGACCCTGTCGAGGCCTGCGCGTTTCAGCGTTTCAACGTGGTCGGCCAGCAGGACCCCGTTCGTCGTCATGCAGAGCTCGAGGGCAGGAGCACGCTTTTTCACCCCGGCGATAAAGCCTCCTATCCCCCTCCTCAAAAGGGGCTCTCCCCCGGTGATCCTTATCTTCGAAATACCCATAGGCAGGAGAATATCGATCAGTCGGGTAAGCTCTTCGAAACTGAGGACCTCCTCTTTCCGCTTGAGGACGATTCCCGAAGGAGGCATGCAGTAGGAGCACCTCAGATTGCACCTGTCGGTTACAGAGACCCTGAGATACCCTATCCGCCTGTCACTGCAATCGCTGAGATACCCTGAACTACCCTCCTTCGGGGGATGTTGCCCGTGATTCAGCACATTTTCCTCCAGTCTCACGAAGAGGGGGAAGGGGAAAAGGGGATAGGGGAGGAGGTATCCTCCCCCATTTTCATGCCTTCACGAGCTTAACGCGCGTGTCGTAGAATGACGAACTCCCGCCTATCGGGTCGCTCATGCATGCATTTTTGAGATACGGATCGACGCGCAGTGCCGCGTTGATGCATATCCCCGTACCCCTTCGCTTGTCCCCTTTCACGATTTTCCCGTCGATGTCGGCATCTGCCGCACCGTATCCCCAGTGACCGAAGTGCCACGATACGGCGACGACACCGGGCCGTATGCCCTCGATAACTTTGACCTTCCCCACCATGCCGAACGGTTTTCTGTTCGGAAGCGGCCATTTCCCGGCCCTGTTCGTCGCCGATATTACCGCCGCCCTGTCACCGTCGGAAAACCGGAGATCTTTCGCCGTCTCGGTATTGATGAGGATGTAGTTCTCGGGCAGTATGGATGACATCCAGTAGTTGGTGGGAAGTGTCCTCGAGTGGCCCCCAAAGATGTCTTTATAGGTGATCAGCGCGAGGGGGAAGTCGCTGTCCTTGATTTCCTTCCCTGATGCATCCCTGACGGTCTCATAGATACCGAGCCCCGAAAATCTCTCTCCGCTCACGGAATTATTCGCCAAAGCAACTTCCTCCACGTAGAGGTTGAACATCTTCCCGAACCGGTATTTGAGGAAACCATCTTTTCCCACCCTGTCTTTGCTCCACTCCTCCCACCTTCCGCCGCGGTTGAGCAGGTAAATGGTTTTCCTCCAGTTTTCGGACCCCACCGCCTTTTCCCACCTCTTCGGGTCGAAAACGGTTGGTTTGAGATGCCGGCGGGCATCCAAAAAAAGCTTCCTTTCCGAAGTGTCCGCATCGGGCAGTTCTTCCCCCTTCTTGTCTCCCCATGCGATGTTCGCTGCCAGCTTGAGGTAGAAGTCTTCCGGTCTGGTGAAATCTTGCCCCGGCCCGAAGGCATCCTTGCCGCAACCCGGGAGACCGAGTTTTTCACCGATGGCCAGCATGACGGCTTCCATGGAACCGTGTACTTTTTCTCCGTACACCTCGACAACTTCCGTAAGGGGGGTGACCGTGGGCTGGCGAAACTTCGACGATTTGAAAAGGGATGTAGGCGGCGTGTGCGGTGAGCCGAAGCGCTCCCAGATAGCAGTATCGGGGAAGATATAGTCGGCGTACATGGAAGTCTCACCGATGACGATATCCGTCGTGATCACAAGAGGTATCTTCTCCGGGTCAGCGAGGATCTCGAGTGCCGTGTGTGCCGCCGGGGTGGAATATCCGGGGGTTCCCTTGTGAATCCAGAGGATCTTCGCCGAGTAAGGATAACCGTCTGCAGCCGAGGGGATGATCTCCTGGTACACGTTCGAAGAGAAGGGGAACCAGGGCCGTTTCGCGGGATAGCCGCTAAATAATGTGCTCTCCTCGTACGATGACTTTTCCCTGGTTATCTTGTGCCCGAAGGAGACCAGTCTCCCGGGATGCATTTTCTTGAAGTCAAAAGGCCTTCCCAGCTTGTCCCCCATCTCGTGCCAGTGACCGCCACCTATCGCCATCCCGCCTTTCCAGTCGCTGTTGCCCACCAGCATGTTCAGGGTGATGATAGCCTGGGCGTTGTAGTAGCCGTTTGTATGCTGGACGGGCCCCCTGTAGAATTCGACGCAGGCGCGCTTTCCGTGGGAAGTCAGTTCAATTGCCACCTCTTCGATATCCAGCACCGGGATGCCGCATATGTCCGACCATTCGCTGAGGGTCTTGGAGAATGCATACTCTTTGAGGAGCAGGAAAGCGGTTTTTACCCTGATTCCGTTTATTTCCCCCTCGAACTCGAGATCCCCGCGCCGGGGCTTGTTCCCGTCTTCAGGCGTCACCGCGACGGGTTTTCCCCGGGAGATAACAACGAACTGATGCTCCCCGCCGACTCCCGCATCCTTGGCGCGAAGCAGAGCCGTCGGGCCATCGTCGTCTATCCGAACGAGGTACGTGGCGTTGGTCCAGGTAGGCTCCCCGGAAGCCACCGCGGCGGCCTTGTTGGCGTTTTTGAGGTATTTTTCGTCGTAGCGGTTGTGCTCTATCATGTAACGGATCATTCCGTTTGCAAGGGCCGCGTCCGTTGACGGCTTGATCGGCAGCCATTTCCAGGCCTTTGCGGCGGTCTTGCTCAACCTCGGGTCGACTACGGCTATTTTCAGCCTGCCCGATGCCCCCCCGTCGGTTATCATTTCCGCCATGATGGGAGGGCCAAAGTTCGCCTCGAAGGCACCGGTCCCGAAAAAGAGTATGAACTCCGAATTCAAGGCGTCCGGTTTCATGTGGTGTTTTCCGCCCTTCCAGGCGCCCTTGGCATACTGGTCGGTGATCTTCTCGTAGGCGATGTGGTGTGACTGCTCGCAGATGGTTGTATGCTCGATGAAGTTGACGCTCCCGAAGCTTCCGTTGACCCATCGTTTGGCCAGTTCCTTCCTCCCGTGCTCGATCCGTCCCGCCTGAAAGACGAGCTGATTGTTCACGGGGCCGAGATCGGGATGGTCCGGGTCGATGAGAAAGCCGAGGTTTTTACCGTGTTTGCCCTTGAATGCCGGAACTTTCATCGCTCCAGAAGCCACTTTGCCCGCGTCGGCGGCCATGTCGTTCGCTATTTTCGCGTCCTTCAACCCGAAGACATCCCGAAAGCCGGAAACGGTATTGTTCTCCCCGATCGATGCGAACAGCTTCCCTCCCTTGACGATCTCATCGATGGCCTGGTCGAAGGGAATAACCCGCCATCGGTTAGATCCCCGGGGGCCGTTTCTCTTCAAGACCTTAGCGATCCTGTAAGGGTCATACTGGGTCTGGACGCCCGCCTGCCCCTTTGGGCAAACCTTCGCATCGATCTTGACGGCATAGGGCAGGGGTGAGTTCATCGTTAGATGGGGGGTCATGTTCTGCGGCGAGTAGGGATTTCCATCCATCTTTACGGCAATGCCGTCTATGATTTTGACCTTGATCGGACAGGCGGTATGGCACTGCAGGCACACCGAGTAAATTACATTTTTCGGATCTGCGAAGGGATACGCCAAACCCTTGTATCCGGCTGCTTCGACCTTGCTGAGGAGCCCCAGAGCTCCCTCGATCCGGTTCATGAGGAGCGCCGATCCGCCGATCAGGGCTCCCGATTTTATCAGCTCTCTCCTCGTTAGCTCGAATCGTGGAGAATGCTCCTCGACAATACAGGAATCCTTTTTGCTTTTCTCTTCCATAGTGCCCTCCCGTTACTCGTGGCATAACGTGCATGATGCCGGAGATACGATGTTGCAGCACTTCCTCGGTGCGTAGCCGACATAGTAGACTCGAGGTGAGGTTCCGAAACTTTCGTTGATCCTTCGGGTCCCGCTCATTCCGATCAACTCCGAGACCAGTGATTTCGGATCCCTCCCGTCTCCAAAGTACATCGCCCTGCCGATGCAGGTGGAGACGCAGGCTGGAATCAACCCCGCCTCCAGCCGGTGAAGACAGAAGGTACACTTTCTGATCGTCCCCGAGAGTTTTTTGCCCTTTCTCGTGTGCTTGCTCCCATTTTCGAAAAATTCCCGCGTCTCATAGGGCTCGATATTTGGTGTCCCGTCGGTGTAGAAATCGCCCTTGTCCAGGGAAATGGCCGTGTAAGGACAGGCTTTTACAGCTTCCTCCCCTGCCTTTGGATTTTTCTTAAGCTTCTCATAGTTCAGGATGACGATTCCGTCGGACCGTTTTTTTATCGCTTCCTTCTCGTGTTTGTCGCAGGCTTCCTTGCAGGGTGGATCGTCGCAGTGCTGACAGTTCGTGGGCATGGGAAACCTGTCGAGATCCGGGTAGTCCCCGCTTTCGACGCCATAAACAACCCTGTACGACATGCCGATAGGAGTTACGTTTTCGGCCATGCAGGAAACGGCGCATGCGTGGCACTCGATGCATTTCCTCATGTCGACTACCATCACCCAGGACCTGTCGGATTTCTTCTTTTGAAGCGCCCTATCGAGGTCCTCGTGCATCCTTACAAGTTCTCCCGTAGCCATGATTCCTCCTATTCTGAAATGTTTTTCCCCTCCGCTGCGCGTGTTTTCATGGAAACTTGAATTGTTTTTACTCCGTAGACACAAGAAGTGTGCCAGAAGGAAATGGTTCAGGGATCTATTGCCGGGTGAGTTGCAATTCAAAGGGCCAGGTGGAGTAAGCATTCTTATTGCAGATCAATAGGTTGGGGGTTTTCCATCGATTGTGAGATGCAAGATGCTTTTTTATTGGAAGCTCCTCTTATCACGGATTTAAGGAAAACGGCACTGAATCAAGGGGGGAGAATCGGGGTCGGTGAGTGTAACCTGTCCCACAACCGTGGTGTCCCACAGAGACGGAACATCACCGGTAATAATCCCTTTTCCACATCCACCTTCCCTCATCTATCGTCGGCCCCATGCGGGCCAGCTCAACGCGCAGGGGAATAATCCTTTTCCCCCAATTAAGAGATGTGTTCTCTACGGGATCTATCCCCGTCCCCAAAGATGCGTTCTGCTGGGAATCGTTACATGATAAACACGTCCGCTTCGATCTTGCCCCCGGGTTCACGGGAATTTACGAGGCACATGACCTCCCGCTTCATCAACATCCTTTCCAGGAGCGGCTTCGGACGTGCGCCGACGAGGGAGACGATCTCCGCTGGCTTCAGCCTGTTGATGTGTATTTTTTCTTCCTCATCGTATATGTTCCGGTTCTTTTTCCCCACCCGGGTAACCGTCAACTCGAAGGTGTCCCCGTCCAGGACGTGGACGACGTTACCTATCAGGAAATCTTTGTGCGACATTTTGGCCCTCCTTTCTGGATAGGGTTTGACTGCAGTTGCCGAGCTACAGGAGATAAATTTCGGCCTCTATGTTCCCCCGGTCGTCCCGGCTGTTTACGAGGCAGGACACTTCTTTTCCGATCAGTGCCTTTTCGAGAAAGGGTTTCCAGCGATAATCGTTCTGTGTGAAGATGAGAAACGGTTTTATATCCACTATATGAATCCTCTCCTTGCCTCCGTAGGCGCCCTGATTGGCTCTCCCGGTTTGCGTAACCTCGATCTCGATGGAATTCTCGTCGATAACGTTCAGCACGCACCCTTTGATGAAATCTTTCATGGCCTCAACCTCCCCTTTTCAGATCCGGTTTCACCTGCCCCCGCAAAGAGCTCCTGCGGTGAGCATCAAGCCGCTCCCGCTTCGTCACGGACATCCCGGTCCAGGATGTACACATCCGCCTCGATACCTCCGCTTGCACGGCGGGCCCCGACAAGGCACATAACCCCGCTCCCTGACAGCCTCGGCTCGAGAAAGAGGTTTGGGCTCACCCTCTTCAGGATCCCCATCATGTTGGTCTTCAATTCCTTTATGTGTACTTCCTCTTCCGCGCCGTATTCAAAATGGTGGTTTCTCACTACCTGCGTTACCTCTACGGCGATCCGATCCGGATCCAGAACTTTCGTGATGCGCCCGACGAGCAAGTCTTTCATCGTAAACCTCCGCCCATTTTCTTTCCGGTACACGCGGCCCACGATGTCAGGGGCGGGCCCTTCGGGGTTGGCCGTGCCGTAACCTTCGGGGGGGGATATGTCGGCAATTTTTCCATCCATACCGAAGGGCGCCTCCCGTTAGACATCGTTAACGGATCCTTCCTCCTCTGGCAGAGTTTTCAACCGTCTGGCTTTCGGTAATAACAAAAAGCGTGCCAGGCGGGCGAAAATGGTGCAACCTTCACTGGCTGCGGGAGGCTATGCCGGCCCGTCACCGGCCAGGTGAAAAGAAAATGTGCATAAGAGTCGTCAAATTCTCAAATATCTTGGCAGCTTAGGAAACCCCGCGCCAGCCGGTGACCGAATGAGCGGGTATCCCCGTCACGATACGTCTCCTTTTCGAGAGGGAGCGAGGGGCACATATGAGGTTCTTCCGATGAGATAAAAGTGTAACCTGACACACACATGTGACACCACGGGAGGCGAAAATGCCACACTCAATAATCTTTTTCCCCCCCGGAGATGTTGTACTTTTTCATTCTCCTGTACATGGTCTTCCTGCTTATCCCCAGGATGCGTGCTGCCTTTGCCTTGTTGCCGTGGGTTTTCTCCAGCGTCTCAATGATCTCCTCGGACTCGCTTTGCCCTTCACCTGCCAGGTAGAGCATGTTCGCGCCGGATGCGCCCTTGAATTCCGGCGGCAGGTCGCCGATGGTGATGATCGATTGCCGGCAGAGGATGAAAGCGTGTTCCAGGGTATGTTCGAGCTGCCTCACGTTTCCCGGCCAGTGATGGCCCATGAACAGTTTCATCACATCCGTGGAAACCCCCGCGATATTCCTGTTGAACTGCTGGTTGAACTTCGAAACGAAATGGCTGACGAGGAGCGGAATATCCTGGGTCCGGTCCCTGAGAGGGGGCAGGGGTATCTCCACCACCTTCAGGCGGTAATAGAGATCTTCCCGGTATTCCCCTTTCCTGACCTTTTCCAGGAGGTCCTTGTTGGTTGCGGCAACGATACGGACGTCCACCCTGATGGGGGTCGAGTCTCCGACCCGCTCAAAGACCTTTTCCTGGAGCACCCGCAGGAGGCGGAGTTGTATGCGGGGTGTGATATCCCCGATTTCGTCGAGGAAGATGGTTCCCCCGTCCGCCCTCTGGAACCGGCCGACCTTGTCGTGGACGGCGCCGGTGAACGCTCCCTTGACGTGCCCGAAGAGCTCGCTTTCCAGCAGGTTCTCCGAGAGGGCGACGCAGCTTACCTTGACCAGGGGCTTGTCGCTGCGGTCGCCCCGGAAATGGAGTGCGTCGGCAACCAGCTCCTTCCCCGTGCCGCTCTCACCGGTTATCAGGACGGTGGTCTGGACACTGCTCAGGTCGTCTATCAGGGAATATATTCTCTGCATGACCTCGCTCTTTCCGTGCATATTGCCGAACTGTCGGAGTTTCCTGAGATCCCGCTCCAGCGAATCCAGCTGCGTTTCGTCCCTGACCACCATAACGGCTCCCGAGAAGATGTGAGATCGGTTGTAAAGGGGAGAGGCGGTGACGGTCACCACCTGCCCGGGCCGATCCCCGTGGGCGCACTCTATCCTGTGCATTTCCACAGGCTCTCTTTCCTCTATCGTCTTTACGAGGGCGTCGAGGCATTTCCCCCTGCAGGGCCGGTGCTGGGAGGGGAAACTCTTCCCGATGATGTCCCGGGTGAACCCGCAGATCCTGCCTGCCGCCTCGTTGACCTCGATGATCGTCAGCTCGTTGTCGACGGTGACGATCCCGTCCTTGACGCTCCTGAATATGGTATCCAGGTTTGAACGGTACCGCTCTTTCTCGTACACCACCGCCTTGTGCAGCAGCGCCATTTTCGTTATGCGGAGCAGGGTGAGCTTTCGAACCGGCTTGACTATATAGTCGTATGCCCCCAGGCGCAGGGCCTCCGTGGAGGTCTTTATATCGGGAAATCCGGTGATGATGACGACGGGACATATGAGGTTCCTCTCCCGCGTTTCCTTGAGGATATCGATACCCGTCCTCCCGTCGAGGCGGATGTCGGCAAATATGAGATCGAATTCCTGCCTTTCGAGCTTCTCCAGGGCTTCGACGGAGCCTGTGGCTGTTTCCACCATGTAACCTTCGTCGGAGAGGAATTTTTCGAAGGTAAACCGTATCCCCTCCTCGTCATCGATCACGAGAATCCGTGTCATTAGCAATCCCTCCTTGCAGGCAGGTCGATGGTGACCCTCGTGCACACTCCCTCGATGCTGTCGATCTTCAACCTGCCTCCATGATCGGTGATGATGCCGTGACTTATGCTCAATCCAAGCCCCGTGCCCGCGCCCTTGGGCTTGGTGGAGAAAAATGGCTCCACCACCTTGTCCAGGATCTGGGGCGGTATGCCCGTGCCGCGGTCGAAGAAGGTGACCCGCACGAAGGGGCAGCTGTCGATCAATACCCGCTCGCTGCTGATTTCGAGGGCTTTGTCCTCGTGTGCCTGGGGGTATTTCATGGCGAGGGCATATCGCGCGTTGCTTATCACATTGAGGAAAACCTGCTCGATCTGCTGGGAGTGCGCCTCTATCTCGGGCAGGTCGGCGGGGCAGATGACGCTGAGTTTTATGCCCTCCTTTTTCATCTGCGTCGCCGACAGGGAGAGGGAGTTTGCCAGCAACTCGTCTACGTGGATATCGCTTTTCTCCTCTTCGAAGACCCGGGCAAAGGAAAGAAGGCTTCTTACGATGCTCGAGATTCGGTCTCCCTCTTTCAATATGCGTTCTGCGTACTCCCCGCAGGGAGTCGCTCCGCTGAGCTCGTCGATGAGAATCTGTGCGTAGTTGATGATGCTGTTTATCGGGTTGTTGATCTCGTGTGCCACACCTGCTGCCAGCTCTCCGAGGGAGGCAAGGTGCGCGGCCTGCATCGCTTCCGCCTGGAGGGTTATCTTTTCCGTTACGTCGACCGCTATGTTGATCACGTAGGTGACCCTCCCCATCTCATCTTTGATGGGAATCGCCCTTACATCCCAGAATTTTCCGTCGGGAGTCGAGCGGTGTGCGCTCTCTTCCTTCCTGGATCGAAAGCTCCGCTGAACGTGGCAGTCCTCGCAGGGGGCCGGGTTACCGTACCACAGGGCGTGGCAGTGACGGCCGATCAGCTCGGCTGCCTCCATGGAAAAGACGGCGGTAGCCGCTTTGTTTGCCCACTGCACTTCCAGGTCGGGGTTTATGAGGAGGAGGGCATCGGGGATCGCGTCGAGGAGGGTGTGGAACTCCTGGGAGAGCTTCCGGAACTTGCGTTCGCTCAGAAGCAGCGATTCCTCCCACTGCTTGCGCTGGGTGATATCCTGTGCCACCCAGACGATGCCCTCGGTTTCCCCGGAGTCGTTTCGCATAACGGAGCCTGCGAGAGACACGGGGATCCTGCTGCCGGTTTTTGTCAGGTAGGCCCTTTCGACACTTCCCGTGTCCATCTTGCCCCCCCTTTCCCCTGTGCCGGAGTATCTGCGCGGCAGCCCTTCGGGCAGGATCGTGTCCACCGGCTGTCCTACGAGCTCGTCTTCCGTGTAACCAAGAAGCGTGCATAACGCGTCGTTCACCGTTTTAATGATTCCCTTCGGGGAAATGACGACGAGCATGTCGTTCATGGAGCGAAGGATATTCTGGGTGTATTCTTTCGCCATTACCATCTCGTCCCTGGAGTGCTGCAGCGCCTGTGACATCCTGTCGAATGAGGAGGCCAGCTGCCCCAGTTCGTCGCGGGATTTGAGCCCTATCCTGTGCCCCAGTTCGCCACTTCCGACGATTTCCGTTCCCCTTCTCAATTTGCCAAGGGACACGATGATGTTCCGTATCATTCCGATAAAGAAAAGCACGACGAGCAGGGAGGCAACCGCCAGGAGAAGAATGGCCTTGGCCCCGGCCGCGAGGGTAGCGCTGAGAAGGGTCCGGTGCGCATTTTCAATCTCCCGCTTCGCCCGGTTTAATTCCTCCGAAATCTCCTTGATCAGGATATTCTCGGTAAAAGGCCTCAGCGTCTTTTCGAAAAACTGCAACACCTCTTTCGTTTTTCCTCCGTCTTTGAGCTCGAAGGCCCTCCCGGCCATCTCCTGGAACTCGTTCACGTGTTTCTCAACCTCCAGGGCTCTCAGCACCTCTCTCTTCTCTTTGCCCCCCAGCTTCGCGTGGCTCTGTGCGGCCTCGAACCATTCCTTGAAAGAGTTTTTTACGTCTACACCGAGCGCGTCGAACTCTCTTTTCGTCTCCCCTTTTCCCGATACCAGGTGCGCCAGGATCTCCCCGTACTGCTTCCTGGTGTTCAGAAGAAGCTGGTCGGCGATGAGAAAATAGCTCAGGAAGACCCGCGCGAGGCGGACCTGCTCTATGCCTTTCTCTCCTACCCACGGCATCGTTCCAAGCTGGAGCAGGGCTTTTTCGTATGCCTCATCGACTTCCCTGATTTCTCTCGTCACGGCCTCGTCAAGATCGTCATTCAACACGTGGTCCGTCAGGGGCTCGACTTCCGTTTCCAGCAAATTGTATGCTTCCCATGCCTTCCCGGAATTTGCCAGCGCAAAAGCCTTTGCAATGCTCTTCTTGACCTGCTTATAGATCCTCTGAACATGAGCGGCCCTGTCGCTCTCCTCGTCTTTGTTCTGCCCCAGTTCCCTGCTCTTTCTGATGGCATCCCTCCACTCCGCCTGGGCCCTCCACACGGTTGCCTCGAACTCTTCGAACCTCTTTTTGTCCTCCTCCTTTCCCGTGAACCGATAATCCATGGAACGCATGATCTGCGTAATGATGGCAGAGCGGGTTCTCGTTACCCCGTAGAGATCGTTCAGGGAGGCCCCGACGATGCGTATCTGCCGTTCGTTCTTCAGGTAGCCCTGCATGAAAAAAACCGCATGAGCGCCAAGGATCAAACCGATTAAGAAGAGCAGGATTACGAGTTTCAGTCTTATGCTCATGCGACTTTCCCCGTCATACGGAGCCTTTCGTGTGGCTCGAGGTCCCGCGGGTCGAAACTTTCCTGATCCAGACGGTTTTCTGACCGGGCAGTTGCGGAGAGGGTGATTTCCGATTTTCGAAATGGCGCAGGCAAACGCTGTGCCTTATGGCCCCTCTGCCCGAAATGGAAGAGGGTGGTCTTTTGAACCCTTCCCTGCCAGATGGGATCATCTCCCCCTCGCCTATGCAGTTAAAACGACAGGCTCGCCAGGGTGCCACCTTCGCGCCCCGCACGGGAAAGCAGGGTGAAAGTGGCCGCTCCGCTTGAAATATCGCTCACCGGGAAGCCCTGTCTCCGGCGACAAGAGCCCCGTGGACGGTTCCCGCGTTCCGCCGGAGACGGAGAAGCGTGCCCTCAGCGCTCCCGTTTGCTGGTTTCACACGGACCGCCCCTGCACAGGGGAGAGCAAAATCGGTACCAGGGGGGTAAATACTCGATATTTAAAAGCGGGTTGCGCGCCCTGACAGGTTGAGGAAGAAATTTTTCGATATATTTCATAACCTTTCCTGATAATAAAATGTGAAAAAAAGTGGGGCAGGCAGGTAATTTTCTCAAAAACTGCCGCTTGGATTGAGGCGGGCGGAGCTGCAGTTTCGAAAAATATAACGAATTTGTAATAACCGGGGCTCAAATTACACTTTTGCCCCTTCCCCGGATTCCGGGTCCATCCCTCAACGTAGTGGATTCAAAGAAAAAGGAGATCCCCGATTGTCCAAGTGGTAACCTGGTTGGGGGGATCTCCCGGTGGTATTGTGTACCGTCACCTTTGATTATAAAAAAACGGAGAAAGATTCTCTATTTGCCCGGTGAGGTCCCGGCGAAGGCGGCGGTGGCCCTCCCTCGTTTTGCCTTCGCCCGCGCTCTCGACGGGCCACCCGGCTGGCGTTTTACCATACCCGGGATTCTATTGTTTACCAGCTCATGAAAGGGAACACCTATCCTTCTGCAGAGCCTGACGATACGGAATCTGTCATAGCTCGGGACAAAAGTCATCCGTGTCACATACATTTTTGACAACCCCGGAGGTGGTGCCTTCCCCTCTCCTATAGACTACCAAAAAAAAGCCCTTTGCTCATCCCCCATGAGCGGGTGCAGATATTTTTCCCGGGATGCGGGTTTGGGCAGAAGAGTTTCTCGCTCAGATATTGCGAGGGGCTGTTCTGATGCCTCTTTTCTTTTTCGACCTCTTCTCCCGGTACATGAGTTCGTCGGCCCTGCCGAGAAGGTCATCGATGGTGCACGGTGTTTTGGGGTTGTACCGTGCCGTCCCGATACTCAGGGAGACCGTGTATTTTCGGTCTGGCCGTCCGTTGAGCTCATCGATTCCGGCCCTGAACCGCCTTTCAATGATAGACTCGACGTCCGAGCCTGTTACGTTTATCAACAGAACGGCAAACTCGTCTCCCCGGAGACGGGAGATGATGTCGGACTTGCGGAAGGATTTCCTCAAAATTTCGCTCACCTCGGTGATTGCCCGGTCACCTTCCTGGTGCCCGAACGTGTCGTTGATCCACTTCAGGTCGTCAAAGTCCGAGTAAAAGAGCAGCATCTCGCTCTTCGTCCTGTCGGCAAGCTTCATCTGCTGATTGGCGAGCAGGAAAAAGCCCCTTCGGTTGTTCAGCCCCGTTAAATCGTCTGTGATCAGCAGAGCGCGAAGCTCTTCCTCCAGGTTTTTTCTGACCGTGATGTCACGCAGGATTACGAGTGCCTCATCGGCTCCCGTGGAAGTTATCCTTGCCTCGTGATGGTACGTATCCTCGCCGATGACCTGCTGATATTCAAAGATCTGCATTTCGCCGGTGGTGATTGCCAGGTTTACGTATTCCACGACTTCGGCGTGGACGCCCGGCGGGAGGAAAGCGTCTATTTTTTTTCCGAGGAATTCGCTGAACGGCTTCGACAGGCTGTCATTTTGGTTTTCCTTGACTGACTCCAGCAGCGTCCCGTCCTTTTTGAGCCTGAACATGGTATCGGGAATCGCGTCCAGCAGCGCTTTCATCTTCCTTTTGCTCTTTAAAAGGTCCTCTCCCCAGCGCCTTTTTCTGGCAACTATTTTCGATGCAATGACGCCATACAAAAGGCAGAAGGCAAGAGTGATCAACTGGTAACTGTTGTTGAACTCGGAGACCTGCGAAAGGAAAGATACCCAGAAGGATTTTTGAAAGAATATGAGCCTGTCTATCGCAGCGTTCGTTGCCAGGATCAGCAGATAGGCGATCACCGAGTAGAGGATCAGAACCCGCTCGTCTCTCTCGGGATACTCGCGCAGTGATGATAAAACGTTTCTCTTCATGTCAGGTGTCTCCCCGGCAGTTTTATGGTACGATCTCTGTCCTCTCCTTTGAGCTATCACTGCTCATGTGTCTCAAAAGCGCCCTGACCGGTTCGGCATCAAACTGGGTGCCCGCGTTTTTCTTGAGCTCTGACACCGCATCCTCCGTCGTCAACCTGTCCCTGTAGGGGCGGTCGGATGTCATTGCATCGAAAGCGTCCGCAACCGCTATTACCCTGGACTCCACCGGTATGTTTTCCCCGGAGAGGCCATCGGGATACCCGGTGCCGTCGAACCTCTCGTGGTGATGCCGGACGATCGGGCAGAGGTGGGTAAGGGATCGCAGCGGTTTAATGATATTTTCCCCGATGACGGGGTGTTTCTTGATGACATCGAACCAGGACTCGGGCATTTCATGGGAGATCTCATGGAGTATCGAATCGGGAATCCCGATCTTGCCGATGTCGTGAAGGAGGGAGGCGTCCTGAACGTACGCCACCGTCTGCTCCGGCAGGTTCATCTCTCTGGCTATAGCTCCTGAAAGTGCAGATACCCTCTTAGAATGGCCGTTGGTATATATGTCCCGGGCTTCGACTGCCGCGGCAAGGGCCGTGATGCTGTCGAAGTATGTTTTTTCCATCTCTTTTCGCAATTCCGTGTTTTCAATAGCCGTGGATATCTGTGCCGAAAGGTTTTTGATCATCACCATTTCGTCATCGGTGATGGTATTTTTCTGCCTGCCGTCCGGGTTTTCCCCCGTATCACGGCATGTCTCCGCCCCCGCTGCCATCGTCAAGACCCCAAACACCCTGTGGGATTTGACAAGGGGCGTGGAGATGTTGTCCCCGATAAACGCTTGGAACTCAAGGTGGTCCTCCATGTTTTCACCTGGCATGCTGTTTTCGATGATGCAGACGGGGCGCTTTTCTTCCATGACCAGGTTAAGCGTCTTTTTCCCTTTCGTAAGGAAAGCGCTTTTCTCGTCCTCCGTGAGCCCTATCTGGGTGATTATCCTGAGACCTCGTGGGTCGTTGTTCACCGCCATGACCCCCTTCCTGAATCCGATGATATTCGAGATGCTGGACAGGTAAACTTTCAGGAGCCTGTCGAGTTCAAAGGGAGATTCAACGGCATGCGATATGTGGTTCAACAGGCTTTTGATCTGTGCTTTGGATTCTTTCAGTTCGTTTACGTTTTTCTGCAGGGTCTCCGTAATCTTGTTGACGTTTTCCGAGAACTCGGTCATTTCATCACGGGATTCCGTTTCCGCTCTCCGGTTCAGTTCTCCCGACGCTACCGCCTTCACATTTTCCAGGGTTTTTTCCCAGGATCGGTTGATTCCCCTGAGGATTGCGTATCCCGCTATCCCGAGGAATAGGAAAGAGATAATGATTATGGAAAATTGGGTGTTGTTCCCCTCCTGGCCGAGTTCGCTGTTCACATGGAGATACACGGTAACGAGCATGGGGATTACATACAGAATAGCGATGATGTTGGTAAACTTGCGCGCAATCGTGCTCTGCTTTTTCCCGCGAGTAAGATCCTGCATTTCACAACCCGTAGAAAACGGTAAAGTTAAGTACCAGGAGCATATGTTCCCAGCCGAATAAAGTAAAGATTTATCACTGTTCACTATATTTTCGGAAATTTCCGCACATTCTTTATTAGCAAACGGTGCTATTTTCCCCTGAATGCCTGAGGCGTCTTGTTTTTTCCGGGGGCTGCCAGGGGTAAAAGCGTCGGGAAGGTCAGTGATTTCGGCACATAGCAGGCATCTTAAGACGTGAATGGCCGCACAATTACCATCACAAATCCCCAAAAACATCCAAATCGCGGCAATTTCCCCCTTCAGAAGAGTGATTATCGGGAAGTCACCGGCTTTTGCGTCCCGGGCAAAGCTTTTTACGGGAAAGATGGTTAGCGACAGCCGGCCCTTTCGGGCCACGGCGATCCACGGGAGGAGTTAATCCTTTTCGGGACCCTACGTCTGCCTGCTGCAGTGAAAGCCCTCGCCCAGGTCGCAGCGGATGCAGTCTCCCACGCTGTACTGCGGCGTCAAGGTTATCGACTCGCACTTGCCGCAGAAGTACTCTTCTCCCGCGTCCATCGGACCGTCACAGGGCGTCACCGCCATGGGACAGAGGGTTACGCAGGCCCGGCACATCACGCATGATTCGGGCTTTTCCTCGAGGGGGTATTTCACGCGGCGGTTCTTCCCACGGCCGACGAAGCCGATGGCGTGGGCCTGGTAGAGCTCGTTGCAGACCCGGACGCACCGGCCGCAGAGAACGCAGTCGTCACGGCGGAGGGAGAAACGGGGTTTGGTGACGCCGCAGCGGACAGCGATGTCCTGGATGGCCCGTGAATTGGGGGCCTGGGTGACGAGCAGCTCGGCGATGTTGCGGCGAAGATTCCTGACTTGCTCCGAGTTGGCACGGATTACCATCCCCTCCTGGACGAGCAGGGTGCAGGAAGCGGTGATCTTCGACTTTCCGTTCTGGACATTTTCAACGATGCACAGCCGGCAGGCGCCGATGTCGGTCAGGGTGGGCATGTGGCAGAGGTGGGGGATACAGATGGCGTATTGCAGCGCTGCTTCGAGAACGCTCGTCCCTTTCGCTACGCTGATGCTCGCCCCGTCGATCGTAAGATTCACTTTATGATGCATGTTGCTCCCTCCTTTACTGGACGATGATGGCGTTACGGGTACAGACGGTCGGGCAGATGCCGCATTTGTTGCAGGCCCCCCGGTCTATGGTGTGAAGCTGGTCTTTTTCCCCCCGGATGGCCTCCTGAGGGCAGGAGACAAGGCATGCCCCGCAGCCGTCGCACATTGCAGCGTCGATGGAGTATTCGATGAGCGCCGTGCACACGCCGGCCGGGCAGCTTGCCTCGTTTATGTGCGCCTCGTATTCCTCGGGAAAATAGCGAAGGGTGGAGAGCGCCGGATTGGGGGCTGTTTTCCCCAGCCCGCACAGGGCCGTATGGGCCACCGTCTCCCCCAGTTCCTGAAGCAGGGGGATCTGGTCGGGCCGTCCCCTTCCCTCGGTAATGTCGGCAATGATCTCCAGCATCCGGTCCACCCCGATCCGGCAGGGGACGCACTTGCCGCAGGACTCGTCCTGGAGAAAATTCAAGAAGTACTTGGCCACGTCTACCATGCAGGTCTTCTCGTCCATGACCACCAGCCCTCCCGACCCGATCATGGACCCCTTCTCCCAGAGGATGTCGAAGTCCACGGGAAGGTCGAACATGGAAGCGGGCAGGCATCCGCCGGAGGGACCACCCGTCTGGACGGCCTTGATCTTTTTTCCGTCGCGGCTTCCTCCGCCGATCTCCTCAACGACGGTCCGGATGGTGGTGCCGAAAGCCACCTCGACGAGCCCTGTGTTCCTGACCCTGCCGGTGAGGGCGAGGATCTTGGTGCCCTTGCTGCTGTCCGTGCCCATGCCGGCGAACCAGGCCGCACCCTTCTTGATTATGGATGGTATGTTGGCCCACGTCTCGACGTTGTTCAGCGTGGTGGGCTTGTTCCAGAGGCCGTGCTCGACGGTGTGGACGTCCTTGGGCCGGGGCTCGCCGACCCTGCCCTCGATGGAAGCCATGAGGGCTGTCGATTCACCGCAGACGAAGGCCCCGCCGCCACGGGCTATCTCGATATCGAAGTCCATCCCCGAGCCGAGGATGTCAGTGCCGAGGAGACCGTGATCCCTCGCCTGCTGGATGGCCACCCGGGCGTGGTCGACGGCGATGGGGTACTCGTTGCGTACGTATATGTAGCCCTGCTCGGAGCCGATTGCATATGCCCCGATGAGCATTCCCTCGATCACCGAGTGGGGGTTGCCCTCGAGGACCCCCCTGTCCATGAAAGCGCCCGGATCACCCTCGTCGGCGTTGCAGATGACGTACTTCTCCTCGCCGTGGGCGGCCTTGCAGGCAGCCCACTTTTTGGCCGTGGGAAAACCGCCGCCCCCGCGCCCCCTGAGGCCGGAAGCCGCGATTTCTTTGATGACCTTTTCGGGGTCCATTTCGGCCAGGACCTTGGCAAAACCGGCGTATCCGCCGATGGCGAGGTAGTCCTCGATGGAGAGGGGGTCCACCTGCCTGTTCTGGGAGAGGAGGGTGGGAGTCTGTGCCCGGTAGAAAGGAATCTCGGCCTCCGTGGCCACCTTCCCATTCGTGGTCGGATCGGTGTAGAGGAGCCGGTCGATGAGTTCACCCCGTATGACGGTCCGTTTGAGGATCTCACCGACGTCGGACGGGTTTACGTGCCCGTAGAAGATATTTGCCGGGTCGATGACCATGATGGGGCCCTGCTCGCAGAAGCCGTGACAACCTGTTACCCGGAGGCGCACGTTCTCACCGAGGCCGTTGTTTCTCATCTCCCTTTTGACCTCGGAAACGACTTCCTGGCAATTGGTGGCCTGACAACCGGGGCCCCCGCACAGCGTGATCAGGACGTCTTCATCCCTGCGCCCGGAAAGAATAGATGAGCGCAAGGCGTTCAGTTCTGAAATGGATTCGATTCTAGACATTTGCCCTTTTCTCCTCTTTCCGCCGCACCGACCGAATGAGCGCCCGCAGCTTTGCGGGCGTCATGTGCGGGTGATAGGTTTCGTTGAGAACGACTACCGGCGCGAGGGCGCAGGCCCCGATGCAGTTGACGCTTTCCACGGAAAAGAGCCCGTCATCGGTGGCCTCTCCCTCCTCAACGCCGAGGAGGGTGAGGGCCTGCTCGATGAGGGGGTTGGCACCCCGCACGTGGCAGGCCGTTCCCTTGCACAGGGTTATGACGTGCTTTCCCCTCGGTTTCAGGGAGAAAGCCTTGTAGAAGTTTGCAACCCGGAAGACCTCGATCAGGGGAATGCCGAGCTCCTTTGAAACGGTTTCGAAAGCATTTCTCGAGATGTAACCCTGGGCCTCCTGAATGTCGTGGAGGACTTCGATGAGCTGGTGGGGCTGGCTTCTCCGCTCCTTAAGAATGGTTTCTAAAATCTCGGGCATAGTTGCCTCCTGTCTGCATTTAAGAAAAAGAGTTGTCTGAAGTAGACTATTGTAGTAGGATGTATCGGTAAATACGGTTTGTTTGCACAAGTAATGCCTATTAATTGTAGGTATTTTTTATGCCATTTGATTGCCAGTGTTCTGCACCATAAAGATATGCAGGGAGGAAACACGGCATGGCCAGCAAACCACCTTATCCCGGAAACCCCGGCAGGAGTAAACCGAAGGTATCACCCTCACCCTTTCAGTGGCGCCTCGCCCCCAGCGAGGAGAGCGACCCGGCCAAGGTCGAGTGGGCGCTCAGGGAAAGGATCAAGGAGCTCAACTGCCTTTACGCCATCGCTCAGCTGGGCGAGCCGGCCAACGGTTCCATCGACGAGGTGCTCGAGGGCACTGTCGCCATAATTCCCCCCTCCTGGCAGTACCCGGAGGTTACCTGTGCCCGGATCAGTTTTCTGGACAAGAACTATAAAAGCGCAAACTTCAGGCTGACCGGCTGGCGGCAGTCTTCGGTCGTCCACCTCTACGGGGAGCCGGCGGGTGAGGTGACGGTCTGCTACCTGGAGGAGCGGCCGCCGGCTTACGAGGGTCCCTTCCTTCACGAGGAGCGCGTGCTGCTCGACGCGATTGCCGAGCGCATAGGCGCCATTGCCATGCGCATGATTGCGGAGCAGGAGCTTCAGGAGACGAACCGGCAGCTGGTGGTTGAGCGCCAGACTCTCCAGGAGACCAACACGGCCCTGAGAACCGTCCTGGCCAGGATTGAGGAGGAAAAACGTGAGATCCACCGGGACATCCGGGATAACGTGGAGAAAGTACTGATGCCGATCCTAAACGAGCTCTTCATTGCCGTGCCCAAATCCCAGAGGAAGTTCGTCGAGCTCATTCAGGACAACCTCGAGGAGATCACATCCCCCTTCGTTAGCAACCTGTCGAAGAAGTTTCAGGTTCTGACGCCCACGGAGATCCAGATCTGCACCATGATCAAGAGCGGACTGCGGACCAAGGAGATCGCCGAACTGCGCGGGGTCTCACCGGCCACCATCAACAGGCACCGGGAGCGGATCCGGCAGAAACTGGGAATCAACAACAGCGACGTCAACCTGGCCACCTTTCTGAGGACGAACATGCACGCGTCCGGATGAAGGGTCAGTTCCCATTTTCTCACATTTTACAGAGCCGTTACGTAGCCAGTTGCCCGTTTTCCCTCATGGGAGTGGTGTGAAAACCTGAGGATATGGGAACTGACCCCACTTGACCCGAATATGGAAAGGAGATGTAAAATGCTGAAAGATTTCAAGGAATTTGCCATGAGAGGCAATGTCATCGACATGGCGGTTGGAATTGTAATCGGGGCGGCCTTCGGTGCGATCGTCAAGTCCTTAGTTGCTGATGTGATCATGCCACCAATCGGCTTGTTGCTCGGCAAGGTCGATTTCTCAAACCTCTTCATCGTTCTCAAGGGGGGATCGACTCCCGGCCCTTTCCCCACCCTGGCGGCTGCGAATGAGGCGGGGGCAGTAACCCTCAATTACGGCCTGTTCATCAACACGATCATCAGCTTCCTCATCATTGCCTTTGCCATATTCATGGTTATCCGCGCCATGAACAAGCTCAAGAGGGCAGAGGAAGCCGTTCAGCCCGAGGAGCCGACGACTAAGGAGTGTGAATACTGTTATTCGACCATTCCGATCAAAGCCGTCCGCTGCGGGCACTGCACATCGGAGGTGAGGGTAGCTTAGATTCCGGGGCCTGAAGGGTCAGTTCCCATTTTCTCACATTTTACAGAGCCATTGCGCGCCGGTTACCCGTTCTCCCTCATGGGAGCGGTGTGAAAACCTGAGGATATGGGAACTGACCCCACTTGTGCGACTAGATTTTTAGTTGCTTTCGCTCTTCTCAGTTCCGCTAGGAATTTGGTGGAGGTAACCACAGTAAGGGCATTCTGCCTCAACAAAAAGCTCACTTGTCGGCTCGATCGAAACAGTAAATATCTCGTTACAGGAGATGCAAAACTCTTCCCTTTTGTTTGCTGAAGTTTTCTCGTCCATTCCATCCCCCTTTCCCATTGTTGCCTTTTTCTGAAAGAAACCTCATATCACGAGTTTTCTGGAGTCTTATTTTAATTGGTCCCATGTGCAAAACAAAAGCCGGCACTATACCGCATCCTGCCAGGGACTTCTCAATGCCTGTTTTTCATTGCGACACTTTTGTTCAATTCATATAAAGAGTGTGTCAGCGTGAATCAATTGGAAATGGCTTTCGGGAGGAAAACGTCATTTCACCTGCCCGCCCGCGTGAGGAGGAGTTTACTGCAGTGGCGACGAAAACTGTCCGTTGGATAACTAAAATCTACAATTTATTCCAGTATGATGTCAACAAGATATGCTATTCGGGTTTCGAATTCTCAGTTTCGAAGGCACATTGATCGAGCGATAGAACTGTTTTTAGATTTTAAACTCGGAACTCTGAACTACCAATGTTCTTGGATAATGAGGTTGGTGGGCCACCCGAGACTCGAACTCGGAACCTCCTGATTAAGAGTCAGCTGCTCTGCCAAATTGAGCTAGTGGCCCAGAAAATTTTACAACGAAATGAAGGGCCGGTGCCATACAATTTTGCCTTCCTGAGTGAAAGACCCTGTCGCTTCATCTGATATTCACGGGAGAAAGGGGCAGGAAAGCCCAAATTTCAATCAAGCAATTGGAAATCTTCGGTGCTATAATTTTAAAAAAACGAAGGGGGCGCCCATGAAAGGGAACAAGAAGCTGATCGCCACGCTGAACGATCTGCTCTCCGACGAGTTGACTGCAATAAGCCAGTACTTTCTCCACGCCGAACTCTGTGACAATTGGGGCTACGCGAAGATTTACGCCAAGACGAAGGAGCGTTCCATCGCCGAGATGAAGCACGCGGAAAAGCTGATCGAAAGAATCCTTTTCCTCGATGGCATGCCCGTTATGGACAAGCTCAAAAAGATGTTCATTGGCCAGGACGTCAAGTCCCAGTTTCAAAATGACCTCTCTGCAGAGCTCGGAGCGGTCAAGGCATACAACAGCGGTATTTTGCAGGCCGCCGAGGCGGGTGACAACGGGACGAAGGTCCTCCTTGAGTCTATTCTTTCAGACGAAGAGGAACATGTGGACTGGCTCGAAATGCAGCTCGACCAGATCAAGCAGATCGGGCTCGAGAACTATCTGGCCGCGCAGATTGAGCAAGAGTAAGCAGGGAAGGGGAGAGCAAAATGAACCTGAGAGAGATTTTCCAGAAGGGCGGAACGGGAGTGATCGGGACATCCAATACGCAGGGCGAAATCAACATGGCGATCTACGCCGTTCCGGTCATCATTGATGAGGAGACGATCGCCTTCGGCATGACCGAGGGAACGACCTATAAGAACCTTCTCGAAAACCCGCACGCCTCCTATCTTTACATTTCATCGGGGAAGGGATACGAGGGAGCCCGGCTGAAACTCCTCATCTCCAACCTGGAAGACTCGGGCGCGATGCTGGAAGGAAAGAAGCTGGGATTAAAGGCCAAGCTGGGAGAGGCGGTTGCAGATGCCCTCAAGTACGTTGCCTACTTCAAGGTCCTCGAGGTGCGCTCTCTCATCTGAGAGCTTTTCGATAATTCTGCCCAGGGGGGAACGGAAATGCCTCGCCTGCTCCGTTGCCCTTTCAGCAAAATAAGACCGCGCGGGGAACGATGGGACAGAGCGTACTTCCAAAGTTGAGGCAGGACATTCAGATATTCCCCGCAACGCTGAGGGAGCAACGGGTATTCGTCGTGAGCGACCCCCTGGGGCTTACCAGTGAGCCTGCAGTCATTCCGGAGTCCCATGCGCGCCTCCTTTCCATGTTCGACGGCGAGAGGACGGTCCGTGACCTTCAGCTCGTCATGATGCACGTCCGCGGGAATGTCCTCGTCATGGAAGAGGAGGTGAAAAGGTTCATCGACGAGCTCGATTCCTATTACCTCCTGGATACGGGAAGGTACCAGCGGGCCAGGGAGAGGGTCTATGCGGAATTTGCCGCCCTGCCGGTTCGCCCGGCACACCTTGCCGGGAAATCATATCCGGGGAGCCGCCAGGAACTCCTGGATTTCATGGAAGAGCTCTTCCAGGCGGCTGTTGACGTTTCGCCGCCGCCGGTTAAAGGCCTTCGCGCGCTCGTCGTCCCCCACATAGACATGAAGGTGGGAAAAAGGGTCTATGCGCGCGGGTACTCGAGCATCAGGGACTGCGAGTTCGACAGGGTTCTTCTTCTGTGCACGGGCCACAACATGGGTGACTATTTTTTTTCCCTGACGGAGAAGGACTACGAGACGCCTCTTGGCCCGGTATCGACCGATGTGGATGCGGTAAGGTTTCTCGAAAAGGGCATGGGAAAGGGCATCTGCCCCGTGGACTTTCCACACCAGATGGAGCACTCAGCGGAGTTCCAGGCGGTCTTTTTGCGGTACCTGTTTCCCGACAAGGATTTCATGGCCGTCCCCGTTTTGTGCGGCTCCTTCAAAAGGACTCTTCACATCGCATCGAGGCCTTCCGATGTCCCTGCCATACGGGTATTCGCCGACAGGCTGGCTGATCTGCTTGCCGATGACGGGCACAGGTGGGTCGTCGTGGCGGGCGTCGACCTCTCTCACGTGGGGCCGAAGTTTGGCCATGACAGCCCCGCCAAATTCATGGAAGGGGAGTTCAGGGAGCACGACCGGATCCTTCTCGAGAACCTTGAAGGGGGAGACCCCGGGGGCTTCTTTTCCGAACTCAAGAAGGTTGACGACCGGTACAACGTGTGCGGTGCTTCCCCGCTTGCCCTCCTCCTCGAGCTCTTCGAAGGGAGCAGGGCCGCGGTGCTCGACTACGATGTGTGGTACGACGAGCCAACCATGTCGGCCGTGAGCTTTGCCGCGGCGATCTTCGGCGATGGATGAGATCTCCCGGGCGGCCAGGGGCAGCGTCTCCGCCCGGAAAAAGTGCAGGGGGTAAGTGATGAGCAGTGGTTTTCCGTATCACTACGAGCTGAAAGTTCGGTTCAGGGACGTGGACATGATGGGCCATGTAAACAACGCGGTGTACCTGACCTATCTCGAGGAGGGCCGCACCGGTTTTGGCGGATGGATTTTCAAAGGCCGCCCGGAGTTTCGAAAGATCGGCTACATCGTCGCATCGGTGAAGATCAATTACCGGGCTCCCGCGTTTTACCGGGAATACCTGAGGATATACCTGCGGGTGAAGGAGATGGGAAACACGAGCTTCGTCTTCCAATACGAGATAAGAAAGAGGGACACCGACGAACTGGTGGCCGATGCCGAGTCCGTCCAGGTCATGTTCGACTACCAGGAGGAAAAGAAGTACGCAATTCCCGGGGAGATGAGGAAACTCTTTCAGGAGAGGGCGATGTGAGCCAACCTCGTTCATAGTTCATGGTTCAAAACCTGAAAGTCGAAAGTAGATAGGAGATAGGTGATATGAGTTGCTTTCACAACTTTCTCCTTACTCCTTCCCAGACTTTGAACTCGAAACTCCAAACTATGAACTCTGAACTGTATTTATTCCGCATTCCGAACTCCGCATTCCGCATTACAAACACACAGAATAACCGAGAGTCGCAAGTCGAGAGTAGGGAGGAGAAAGTCGTAAAACAATCACTCTCTGCTATCTACTCTCTCCTTACTCCTTCCCAGACTTTGAACTCGAAACTCTAAACTCGAAACTCTGAACTGTGTTTATTCCGCATTCCGAACTCCGCATTCCGATTTACCATTTAGACATATGGTGCCTCTTCTCTGTCTGTTTCATTTTTTCCCCGGAAGGGTCCTTTCTCATGTGTGGTACATTAGAGCTTAGAGATGACGAAAGGAGGCGTGCAGGTGTTTCGGTCCCTCTTGAAAAAGAATACCCTGACCGGGCTATCCAGAACCTGCGGTTGAGCGGCGAAGATATCTCCGACGGTCCTGTCGGACATGCTTCGCAATCTTCCCGTTCAGGTCGACGACTCCCTGCTCGTGGGCTACGAGTCATCGGACGACGCGGCGGTGTACCGGATCGACGGGGACCGGGCGGTGGTGACCACCGTGGACTTCATAACCCCTCCCGTGGACGATCCGCACTGGTTCGGCCGGATAGCGGCGGCGAACTCCATCTCCGACATTTACGCCATGGGGGCCAGGCCCCTCTTCGCCCTGAACCTGGTAATGTTCCCCGCCGGAAAGCTCGGGCAGGAAGTCCTCGAGGGCATCCTCCGGGGAGCCGCCGACAAGGTGAAAGAAGCCGGGGCGGTCCTGGCGGGAGGCCATTCCGTCGACGACGAAGAGCCGAAGTTCGGCCTCTGCGTGACGGGGATCGCCGGTATCGGCGAGATATTGAGGAATGATGGGGCACTGCCCGGCGACGCCATCGTACTGACCAAGCCACTGGGGACGGGCGTCCTCTTCAACGCGGCGAAAGCCAGAAAGTTTCCCGCAAAAGAGCTCGATGCGATTCTGCCCCAGGTGGCGAAGCTGAATGCCGATGGCCTGGAGGTTTTGAGGGAACACGGGGTCAGGGCGCTGACCGACGTCACCGGGTTCGGTATCGCCGGCCATCTCGTAGAAATGGCCAGGTCCAGCGACGTGACGGTCAGGGTCGCACACCGCGACCTCCCCCTGTATCCGGGGGCGCTGGAGATGTACGAGATCGGCCAGACGACGGGGAGCAACGGGCCGAACAGGGTAAACGTGAGGGATCACATCAGGGTATCGGGCCTGCTCCCGCCTGCCGGGGAGGAGATCCTCTACGACCCCCAGACGTCGGGCGGGCTACTTGCCGCTGTTCCGAAGGATGCCTGCCGGGATGCTGTCAAGAAGCTGCGGGAAAAGGGGTACCCGGCAAGCGCGGTGATCGGTGAGGTTGTCTCCCGGGAGCAGCACCATATAATAGTCGAATAGGTTCTCTTCAAAGCACCGCACGGGTATGTGCAGGCCCTCTGGTTGATGGGCAAACAGGTTTTTTTGACCTCGTTTTTCTGCTATCGTGGTAGCGTTTGCTCGTATTCACATTCGTTGAATATTTCGGGATATGCCTGAAAGAGACGTTGTGGTCATAGGGGTCGACACGGGGGGCACCTTTACCGATTTCGTCTACATCGAAAGGGGCAGGGTGGGGATCTACAAGACCCTTTCAACGCCGGAAAACCCGGCGGAAGCCGTTTTGATGGGGCTTAACGAGTTTGCGGGTAAAGGGGCGAAGTATCTCGTCCACGGATCCACCGTGGCTACCAACGCTGTGCTGGAGAGAAAGGGAGTGAAAACGGCGCTGATAACCAACAGGGGATTTGAGGACGTCATCGAAATAGGCAGGCAGTCCAGGGAGAAACTCTACGAACTGAAGTACGTGAAGCCATCCCCCCTCGTGGCTGAATCCCTCAGGTTCGGCATCAAGGGGAGGCTCTTCTATACCGGTACCGTCCGTGAGGATATCGACCCGGGCGAGATTAAGGAACTCATCGACGTGGTAGCGGGAAGGGGCGCCGAGTCCGTTGCGGTGTCGCTTCTCTTCTCCTACGCCAACCCCTCCCACGAAAAAGAGGTAGAGAAACTCTTACGCGCCCGCGGGCTCTCCGTGTCGGCATCGCACAAAATCCTCCCGGAATTCCGCGAGTACGAGCGGACGTCCACGACGGTACTCAATGCATACGTTTCACCGATCATGAAAAAATACCTCACCCACCTTGCCGAAGAACTCGGTGAAGGCGACCAGCTGCGCGTCATGCAGTCCAACGGCGGGTCGATTTCCAGCGCCACGGCGATGGCCGAGTCGATACGCACCATACTTTCCGGGCCCGCCGGGGGGGTTGTGGGCGCTTTCGAGATCGGAAAGAGAGCCGGCTTTGACAAAATCATATCTTTCGACATGGGCGGAACGTCCACGGACGTATCCCTGATCGACGGTGCCGTGTCCCTCACCACCGAATCAAAGATCTCGGGGTGGCCGATAAAGGTCCCCATGATAGACATTCACACGGTGGGCGCGGGAGGCGGCTCCATCGCACGCGTCGACTCCGGTGGCTCTCTCCGGGTGGGGCCGGAAAGCGCCGGGGCAAACCCCGGCCCCATATGCTACGGCAGGGGGAACAGGATAACCGTCACCGACGCGAACCTCTACCTGGGAAGGCTCGTGCCGGAGCACTTCCTCGGCGGGGGCATGCGGCTCGAGACAGACAGGCTCGAGGGGCATTTCGGTTCCCTCTCGAGGGAGGCCGGGCTTACCCCCGTCGAGCTTGCCGAAGGAATTTGCGATGTTGCGAACGCGACGATGGAGAAGGCGATACGGGTCATATCGGTGGAGAGGGGGTTCAATCCCCAGGAGTTCACCCTCCTTTCCTTCGGCGGGGCGGGAGGTCTTCACGCCGTTTCCCTGGCTGACCTCCTGTCCATACCCAGGGTCCTCGTCCCGGAGAACCCCGGGCTCCTTTCCGCACAGGGGATGCTCCTGGCAGATATTCTCAAGGACTACTCCCTCACCGTGATGCTCGATGAGGAAAAGGGTTCCTACGAGCGGATTTCCCGTCTCTTTCTCCCCCTCGCCGAGAGGGGAGAGAGGGAGCTTTGCGAGGAGGGGCTCGACAGGGACAAGATCGTACTCGAAAAATATCTGGACATGCGCTACCGGGGACAGTCCCACGAGATCGTCGTCCCCTTTACCGAGAACTACGTCGGCAGCTTCCACGGGTACCACGAACGTCTCTTCGGGTATCAGAACCCGGGCAGGGAAGTGGAGGTGGTCAATATCAGGCTGCGGGCCAGGGGGCTTCCCGAGAAGCAGATCGTCGACCCGCTTCCGGGCGCAGGGCCGGAACTTTCCGCCGGCGCTGTCCTCGGGCAGCGCCAGGTCATCTTCCGCTCCAAAGCGACACCCGCCCTGGTCGTTGACAGGGGGAAGATCCTTCCCGAAAACCGGGTGCGGGGACCGGCCGTCGTGGTCGAGTACAGCGCTACCACCGTCATCCCTCCCGGGTGGGTTGGCGTAGCGGACGGGTACCGGAACCTGATCATCGAACGGGAGGCGTGACCGTGGAACTGAGCCCCATTCTGCTCGAGGTCTTCAAGAACAGGTTTTCCTCTATCGCCGAGGAGATGGGCTCTGCCCTCAACAGGACTTCCTTCTCACCCAATATCAAAGAGCGCAGGGACTACTCGTGCGCCATCTTTGACAGCGGGGGGAACATGGTGGCCCAGGCGGCTCACATACCGGTCCACCTTGGCTCGATGCCCCTTTCGGTGCAGTCGGCGATTTCGGAGGTGCCCCTCGGCGAGGGGGACATGGCGATCCTGAACGACCCCTTCAGGGGAGGGACCCATCTTCCCGACATCACCCTCGTCGCACCCGTGTACCTGGGGGGGGAAACCCCCCTGTTCTACGTCGCCAACAGGGCCCACCACGCGGATATCGGGGGCATATCCCCGGGCTCGATGCCCCTTTCCACGTCGCTCTTCCAGGAGGGAGTGGTGATACCCCCGTTGAGGTTCGTGAAAGGGGGCAGGATAGACGAGGAACTCATGGGGCTCATACTCAACAACGTGAGGACCCCCCTCGAGAGGGAGGGCGATTTTACCGCCCAGATAATGGCGAACATAACGGGAATGAAGAGGCTCGTCGAGCTCTCGTCAAAGTATGGCAGGGAGGTGCTCCTCTTCTATGCCGCCGAGCTGCAGAACTACACGGAGCGGGTGACGAGGGAGACTATCCGGGTCATACCCGACGGCACGTACGCCTTCGAAGACCACATGGACGATGACGGCTTCACGGAGAAGCCGCTGTGTATAAGGGTTACCGCTACCGTGTCCGGCGACAGCCTTCACATCGACTTCTCGGGCTCGGACCGGCAGGTGCGGGGAAGCGTGAATGCCGTGTACGCGATTACCCTCTCGGCGGTTCTCTACGTGGTCCGTGCTCTCATGCCCGAGGAGATCCCGACCAACGGAGGGGTTTTGCGGCCCATAACGCTGGTCACGGAAAAGAGGTCGATCGTCGACTCCGAGTTTCCCTCTGCGGTAGCCGGGGGAAACGTGGAAACCTCCCAGAGGATCGTCGACGCATTGCTGGGGGCACTGGGGAAGGCGGTCCCCCATCGCATCCCTGCCGCGGCACAGGGGACGATGAACAACGTTGCCATCGGGGGTATCGACGAGAGGACGGGTGAGCCCTTTGCGTACTACGAGACCATCGGAGGGGGGATGGGAGCGGGAGAGGGGGTGAACGGTGCCAGCGCCGTCCATTCGAACATGACCAATACCCTGAATACCCCCATAGAAGCCCTCGAATACAGCTATCCCTTTCTCGTGAGGGAATATTCGGTGAGGAGGGGGACGGGCGGAAAGGGAGCGTACCGGGGAGGCGACGGCATCGTGAGGGAGATAGAGCTTCTGTCAGATGCTGATGCGACGGTCCTCTCCGAGAGGAGGAGGGTTCCTCCCTACGGTATGCTCGGCGGGGAACCGGGCTGCACGGGAAAGAACACGGTTATCTCGAGTGGTAAGGTATTCGACAAGGGGGGAAAGTTTTACGCTCCCCTTTCAAAGGGTGATGTTCTCAGGATAGAGACACCCGGGGGAGGAGGGTACGGAATCTTTCATCAAAAAAAGGAGGAGGAAAAATGAAGAGATCTTTCCTGGTTGTATTTTTCATCGTGTTATTCGCGGCGTCGGCCGCGAAGGCCGAAACCCTGAAGATAGGCGCCATCTACCCGCTCACGGGGCCCGCTGCGACGACGGGGAAGGAGCTTGCCGATGCGATCAAGCTTGCACAGGAGATCATCAACAACAAGCATGACTTCAATCTTCCCCTGGCGAAGGACGAGGGGCTTCCAAACCTCAAGGGGGCCAGGATCGAGGTCATCGTCGCCGATCATCAGGGAAAGCCCGACGTCGGCCTTGCCGAGGCCGAGCGCCTCATAACGGAGGAGAACGTGGTGGCTCTCATCGGCTGCTACTACAGCTCCGTGACGAAGACGGCTTCCCTCGCTGCCGAGCGGCACCAGAAGCCCTTTCTGAACCCCGAGTCGACCGCGGCATCCCTCACCGAGCGGGGCTTTAAATGGTTCTTCAGGACGACCCCCAACGATGACACCTTTTCCGAGAACTTCTTCCAGTTCCTCGACGAGCTGAACAAGAAGATGGAGAATAAGATCAAGAAGGTTGCCATCTTTCACGAGAACACCGATTTCGGCGAGGGAGTCAAGGACACGGAGACCAAGTACGCCAAACAGTACGGGTTCGAGCTTGCAGCGACTATATCCTACTCGGCAAACAGCTCGTCCCTGGACTCGGAGGTTCAGAAGATAAAGAACTCGGGGGCGGAGGTCGTTCTGCCGGCTTCGTATGTGTCCGACTCCATCCTCTTCATGAAGACTATAAAGAAGTTCAACTACGCTCCCAGCATGATCCTGGCCATGGACGCCGGTTTTATCTCGGGCGAGTTCGGAAAGTCCCTCGGCGCTGACGGCGACTACATCCTCAGCAGGGAGGTGTGGGCTCTCGACCTGGCGAATAAGAAGCCGATGGTTGCGGAGATCAACAGGCTTTACAAGGAGAGGTTTGGGAAGGATATGAACGGCAACTCGGCGCGGACCTTCACGGGACTTTTGACGATCGCCGATGCGATAAACCGTGCCGGGTCGACGGAGCCTGAGGCCATACGGAAGACGCTCGTCGGCTACTCGATTCCCGGTGATCAGCTTATCATGCCCTGGGCGGGGATACAGTTCAACGAGAAGCAGCAGAACGAGCTCGGGAGAGGCATCGTGGTGCAGCTCGTGGACGGTGCGTACTCCACCGTGTGGCCCTTCGACCTCGCGTCGCGGGAAATCGTGCATCCCTTCGTTCCATGGGATAAGAGGTAACGCGGCAGACCACAGGGGCGAAAAGCCTCCTTTCGCCCTTTCCATCGTTCCAGGGGAAAAGGTGCATGGAAACTGAAATTCTCCAGGCCGTAGTCAGCGGATTGCTCCTGGGGCTCATCTATTCGCTCGTCGCTGTGGGACTCACCCTGATATGGGGTGTTATGGATATCGTCAATTTCGCCCACGGCGACTTTTTGATGCTGGGGATGTACACATCCTATGTTCTCTATACCTCCCTTGGAATCGACCCGCTCCTGTCCATCCCCGTTGCGGGGGGCTTTTTGTTTGTCGTCGGCGTTGTGACCTACCGGATGATCATCAGGAGGATAATGCATGCCCCCATGCTCGTTCAGATATTTACCACCTTCGGCATGATGATATTTCTGCGCTACGTAATCTTCTTTTTCTTCAAGCCCGACTATCGCTCGATCGGGAACACGGTCCTGTCGGGAAATGTGAAGTTCCTGGGAGTTTACGTGGGCATACCCGAAACGGTTGCCGCCCTCGGCGCGTTCCTGACGACGGGGGTCATCTACTGGATCATAAACCACACCAGGATCGGCGGCGCGATCACGGCTACATCGGAAAACAGGGTTGCCGCGCAGCTGATGGGTATCGATCCCGACAGGATTTTCTCCCTCTCCTGGGGTATCGGCGGAGCCGCCGCCGGGATTGCCGGCGCCCTGCTTTCGAATTTCTTCTATATATTTCCCGAAGTGGGGGGTGTGTTCGGCCTCACGGCCTTCGTCGTCGTCTGCTTCGGCGGCTTCGGAAACATTCACGGGGCGTTCATTGCCGGGCTCATCGTGGGGCTGATAGAGTCCCTCGGGGGATACATTGCCCCGCCCGAGTACAAACACCTGTTCGTCTACTCCCTCTTTATCTTTCTTTTGTGGCTGAGGCCGAGAGGGCTCCTCGGGGTTACGTGATATGGCGGTAAAAGAGCTCTTCATAGTTCGGAAAACGGATTACGCGCCCCTAAGGGTGGCTGTTGTCATCGGGCTCGTATTCCTGGTCCTCTTCGTCCCGGTGATATTCAAAAAGCCCTTTCCCCAGGACCTGGTGATAAAAATATTTCTCTTCGCCCTCCTCGGGAATGCATGGAACATTCTCGGGGGGCTCACCGGACAGGTATCGCTCGGCCACGCCATGTTTTTCGGCACGGGCGCCTATACCTCGACCCTGCTCTTTCTCAAGTTCGGCGTGTCGCCCTGGTTCGGGCTGCTCACGGGAGCCATGCTCGCGGGGGGCATTTCCCTCGTCCTCGGGTACCCCTCCTTCAAGCTCAAGGGGCACTACTTTGCGATGATAACGATCGCCTTCGGTGAGGTATTTCACATCCTCTTCCGGAACATCGATGCTTTCGGGGGCGCTTCCGGTCTCTTCCTGCCCATCACGGACAACAGCTTTTCGGCTTTTTATTTCGGCATACACAAGGCCCCCTACCTCTACATCGTGTTTTCCTTCTACATCCTCTCGACGGCAACCATCTACCTCCTGGACCGTTCCAAGATAGGCTTCTACCTGAGGAGCATCAATGCAGAGGAGGACGCCGCGCGGAGCCTCGGCGTCAGCTCGCCGCTCTATAAATCGATAGCCATGTTTTTCTCGGCCTCCTTTACCGCCGTGGGGGGCTCTTTTTACGCCCAGTACGTTACCTTCATCGACCCGCCGAGCGTGTTCCACCTCATGTTCTCCATCCAGATCGTCCTCATCGTCATCCTGGGCGGGATCGGGAGCATCGTTGGGCCTCTCGCCGGGGCACTGGTCCTCATCCCCCTCTCGGAGTTTACGAGGATCTACCTGGGTGGCACGGGGAAGGGGTTCGATCTCATCCTGTACGGCCTCCTCATAATCGTTTTTGCCGTCTACCAGCCTCTCGGGCTGGTGGGAATGTTTGGGAGGAAGAGGAGATGAGCCTTCTCCGCATTGAAGAGGTGACCAAGCGATTCGGGGGCCTGGTGGCGAACGACCGGGTGAGCTTCGATGTGGGGAGGGGCGAAATCGTCGGCCTGATAGGGCCAAACGGCGCGGGGAAGTCGACCCTCTTCAACTGCATTGCCGGGTATTTCAAACCCGATGGCGGGAGGATCTTTTTCCGCGGTGAAGAGATAACGGGTCTTTTCCCGGAGAAGATTGCGAAGAAGGAGCTCGGCAGAACCTTTCAGATCGTCAAGATCTTCCCGAGGATGACGGTCCTGGAAAATGTCATGGTGGGTGCCTTCATTCGGACCGCCAGTGTCGCCGGGGCATCAAAGAGGGCCGGGGAATGGATCGAGTACGTGGGCCTCTCCGGCAAAATTGAGAGCCTGGCATCGGAACTCACCCTCGCGGAGCAGAAGTGGCTGCAGCTCGCACGGACGCTCGCGATCGACCCGGAGATGCTGCTGATGGACGAGGTCCTTGCAGGGTTGACGGCCAGTGAGACCAAGAGCGCGGTGGAACTCATAAGGAAAATACGGGATGAAAAGGAAATTACCATCTTGATCGTAGAGCACGTCATGGATGTTATCATGCCCTTGTCGGACAGGGTGGTAGTCCTCGACAACGGCAGGAAAATTGCCGAGGGAACCCCCGAAGAGGTCTCGAAGGACCCCCTCGTCATCAAGGCATACCTTGGAGAGGAGTGATGCTGAAGCTGTCGGGAGTCATAGCGGGTTACGGTGAAATAACCATCATCAAGGGCATCGATCTTCATGTGAAAGAGGGGCGTATTGCGGCGATCATCGGCTCAAACGGGGCGGGCAAGTCAACCATCATGAAGACCATAACGGGGATCGTCCCGAACAGGGGGGGAAAGATCATCTTCAGGGGAGACGATATCTCCTCCATCCCGGCCTATGACAGGGTGAAGCTCGGCATCTCCCTCGTGCCGGAGGGGCGGGAGATATTCGGAAGGCTCACGGTGGAGAAGAACCTCGCGATGGGCGCCTATACGGTCCAGTCAGAAAAGTCTTTCCGGGAAAGCCTGGGTTTTGCCTACCGCCTCTTTCCCCGGCTCGAGGAGAGGAAAAACCAGCTCGCCAGGTCGCTCTCCGGTGGGGAGATGCAGATGCTCTCCATCGGCAGGGCCCTCATGTCGAACCCCTCTCTTTTGCTGCTCGACGAGCCGTCACTCGGCATTGCGCCGGTTGTGGTGAAACAGATATTCAAGGTCATAGGGGAGCTGAACGAGCAGGAAAGAGTAACGGTCCTCATCGTCGAGCAGAACGTGAAAGAGGCGCTTTCCCTCGCCGACTACACCTACGTCTTGAAAAACGGTGAGATCGAGATGGAGGGCCCCTCCGACGAGCTGGCAGGCTCGGAACTCATTAAAAAATCCTTTCTCGGGATGTGAGGGTGAGCAAGGGGAAAAAGTATACCGAACCCGGTCTCCTGCGCAGGGACATCCGCAACGGGATGTTTACGGAGGCCACGGCAGGCCAGTGCCCGGGTTACGTTCAGGCCAACCTCGTGGGGCTCCCGGGTGATTACGCAGGTGATTTTCTGGCTTTCTGCGGGAAGAACAGGGGCCCCTGCCCCCTCCTCGAGGTTACATCCCCCGGCGTTTCCGTGCCAGAGGTGGTTGCAAAGGGGGCCGACCTTTTAACGGACCTCCCCCTCTACGACATCTTCGTCGACGGGAAGCATACGGAGACGGTGCGGAACCTGAAGGGGCGGATTCAGGATGAAATGGTGTTCTTTCTCCTCGGCTGCAGCTTCACTTTCGAGCGTGCCCTCGAGGGAGAGGGGATAGGGATGAAACACGTGAGAGAGGGAAAAAACGTGTCCATGTTCAGGACCGCTATTCCCCTTTCGCCCTCGGGGCCTTTTTCCGGGGAAATGGTTGTCTCCATGAGGCCAATTCGAAACCGCAGCGTGTCGAAGGCTGTCCTTATCACCTCCAGGTTTCCCCTCGCCCACGGGGCTCCGGTGCACCTGGGAAACCCGGAGGCGATCGGCGTCCTTGATCTCGAGAAGCCGGATTTTGGGGACCCCGTTCACGTGGCGGGGGATGAGATACCCGTTTTCTGGGCCTGCGGGGTCACGCCGAGGGTTGTCCTGGAAAATTCCCGGGTTCCCTTCGCCGTCATGCACCACCCCGGGCATATGTTCGTAACGGACCTTGCCGACGGGGACATAAAGGGCAGGGAGAGCCTGGGTGACGCGAAAGACAGGGAACTATGAACTCACGGCGGACCCATCTTTAAATCCTTTGCGCTTTCCACACCTTCCGTTTCGGCCACGCTGAATTCTCCCTCGCCTATCTTTTGGTCGCCGGTATAGACCTCTACTCTCCAGTCCCCACCCGTTCCCGATGAAAGGGCTTTCAGCGACCAGGTCCTCCACCGCGAGGATTTCACCGGCAGTCTCACGATCTGGTCGATTTTACCGTTCCGGTACCACAGATGCCTGATTTCCATGTACGAGGGCGACCCGTGGACGGTGGTGTGGCAGTAAATCTTGGCGGCGTCGATGGTGAAACGGTCCGTTGCCTCAGCACACTCCTTGTTTGCGATTTCGGAGCAGAAGGCCACGTCTGCCCTCAGCATGTGGCTTCTCTTTTCGCTTCGCTCGATCACTACCGAGAAATCCTTGCCGATAATTTTCCTCCCTTCCCTGCTGTCCTCGGCATTCAGGGTCGCTACCGTGCCCGTGAAAAAGGCGATGGCCAGCACAAGAAAACACTGGATCCTTCTTCCTCGTCTCATCCTTTCCTCCTGCTGCCACCCCTTAAATTTCCTCCTCGTCGAAGTGGAACCCCATTTCCTCGAGCTTGTTCTGGTAGGTTATAAATATGTCTCTCCTCGAAAGGAACCCGAGAACCTTCTTCCCGTCGGCAGCGTCAACGACAGGGATCTCTTCCAGGTTCTTTATCAAAAACTTCTGCATGATCGAGTTGAGGTTCTCCTCGAGGGTCGTGGTTATTATGTCGCGGGTGGTGCCCAGGTCCCTCGCAATGAGAAGGTCGCACAGGTATTCGCTCTCTCCCATGCACTTTCTCATGTCCTCCATGGAAAAGATCCCCACCATTTCCCCCCTCTTGTTGACCACGGGAAAGTAGGGGTTCGTCGAGTCACTGACTATCTTCAGGATCTGCCCGTAGTGCATGTCTTCCGGTATGCTGATCACTTCGTGGTGATAGGTGATCACGTCCTTCACCTTCAGGTCCTCCATGATGTCGAAAAAGAACCTTCTCCGGTGAATGGGGGACCTGAACCGCCCGCTCACCTGTGATTCGTAGAGGGAGAGCCCACCCGAGGCGAGGTACGAGACCACCGCAACGAGAAGCATGGGGACGATGAGCTTGTAGCTCCCCGTCATCTCGGTGACCATGAGGAAGGCCGCAAGCGGCGTGTTCGCAACGCAGGAGAGCATGCCCCCCATGCCGAGGATCACGAAGCTCGATTCGTTGGCGATGAGGCCGGGAAAGTACTGGGAGACGATTCGTCCGAATACACCCCCGAGGATTGCGCCCGTGACGACAGAGGGGGCGAAGACTCCCCCGCTTCCCCCAGACCCGATGGTAAATGACGTTGCCACGATTTTCAGGGCAACGAAGCCGATCATTACGGAAATGGTGAGGTTGGTGTTTATCGCTTCCTGAATCCACCCGTAACCGGGTCCCAGGATGTGGGGAAAGAAAAGCGCCATGATGCCGACGAGAAACCCGCCGATGGCTGGCTTGTAGGTGTTGGGGACCTTCAGGTTCTTGAAGAAGTCGCGGATGAATATGAATATCTTGATGTACCCGATGCCGACCAGGGCGATAAAGACGGAAAAGACGGCGCACACGGGAAGCTCGATGGGCCTGCTGAAAAACAGGTCGGGGATGGCGAAGAGGGAAACCCAGCCGTAAATGGTTCCGAAGAGAGAGTAGGCGACGACCGAGCTGGTGATGCACATGAGCAGGACCTCCAGCTCCATGTCGATGCCCCGGTAGAGCACCTCGGCTGCGAAGACTGCTCCCCCCAGTGGTGTTTTGAATATGGCGCCGATGGCTGAACCGACGGCGGAGAGGTAGACGATTCTGCGAAAACGCGGCGACACGTCTATCCATCGTGAAAATATGTTGGATATGCCGGCGGCGACCTGGGCGATGGGCCCTTCCTTTCCTGCCGATCCCCCTGAACCGATCGTTATCACCGAGGATACCCCCTTGATGAGGGGCACGATCTTTCTGATGTAGGTGTCTTTGAAGTGGTAGGCTTCGATGACGGCGTCGGTTCCATGCCCCTCAGCTTCCGGTGCGTACTTGTAGACGATGAACCCCGAGATCAGTCCCCCTAGGGTGGTGATGATGGGTATCAGGTAGGACCGCACCGGAAAGACGACGGCCGTCCCCGCCCCTTCACCTCCTGCCACGGGCTGAACGTAACCCCATATGGCGTCGATGTTTTCGATGAGGAAGTTGAGGGCGAAGTTGAAGATGATAGCCGTGACACCGGAGATGAGGCCCACGATCACACCGAGTGTCAGGACCTTTCCCGTGGCCCGCAGGTTGAGCTCTTTGAGGAATATGTCTACGATTGCGAAGAGGAATCTTTCAATTTTTCGTGGAAACTGAAAACGGGATATGAAAGACTTCAGCTTTTTTTCCATACCGTGTCTTTACGGTTTCACGTTTACCCCTTCCTTACCACCTTATTGTACCCGACTCTTCCTCCATGTAAATTGAAATCGGTCATGTTTTTTAGAACTTTAGCGCACGAAGAGCCCCTTCGTGCCGGGCGGCGAACGGAAGAGACAGAACGATGACCTCTGTCTGGATGAAGGGCCGCTTCCGGATTGCCCGCCGCCGGTTATGTCCGGGCTGGAAATGGGGACGTAAAAGAGAAAAAGGAGGGCACGAAGCCCTCCTTTTTTTTCGCCGTATCTTTCTTACTTCTCGATTCCCGCTGCCTCTTCGAGCATGGAAGTCGTGACGGATTTCGGCCTTTCGATGGGATAACCGAGGGCCCTGTCCCACACGATGTTGGCCAGAACGCCGAGGGATCTGCCGATCCCGAAGAGGACCGTGTAGAAGTCGTACTCGGTGACGCCGTAATGCCACTGGATGACACCTGAGTGAGCGTCAACGTTCGGCCAGGGGTTCTTCGCCTTTCCGTGCTTCTGCAGGACGTCGGGAACGACCTCGAAGAGGGCGCTGACCATCTTGAAGGTCGGGTCATCGGGCAGGTGCTTGAGGGCGAACTCCCTCTGGGACATATACCTGGGGTCGGTCTTTCTCAGGACGGCGTGGCCGTAACCGGGAATGACCTGGCCGCTGTTCAGCGTATCCCAGCAGAACTTTTCCAGCTCCTCTTTGCTCGGTACCTCCCCGCCCATTTTCTCGAGGACATCCTGAATCCACGCCAGCACCTCCTGATTGGCGAGACCGTGGAGGGGACCGGCGAGGCCGTTGATTCCCGCCGAGAGCGAGTAGTACGGGTCGGAGAGGGCAGATGCGACGAGATGGGTGGTGTGGGCTGATACGTTGCCGCTCTCGTGATCGGAGTGGAGGGTGAAGTACATCCGCATGACATCGTCATAGGGTTTCGCCACGCCCATCATGTGGGCAAAGTCGCCGCCGAAGTCCAGTTTCGGATCTGAGGGGATGATGTTGTCCTTGTACTTGTACCGGTAGATGAAGGCACCGATCTCGGGGAGCTTGGACAGCAGGTTCATGGCGTCTTCGTAGAAGAATTCCCAGTAGTTCATCCGGTTTGCCGAGCCGTCGTTGTAAGCTTTGACGAAAAGCGATTCCTTCTGCATCGCAAGGATTGCGGCGGAGAACATCGTCATGGGGTGGCTGTCCTTCCCCATCGCCTTGAGGGTGTCGAATACATACTGGGGCACCTTTTTCCTCTGCTGGAACTCGTCCACCACCACTTTGATCTCTGCTTCCGTGGGGACTTCTCCCGTGAGGAGGAGGTAAAAGTGGCCTTCCACGAAAGGCATCTCGCACCCTGCAGGTTTCGGAAGCATCTCCATCGTCTCGGGGATCGTATAGCCCCGGAATCTGATTCCCTCGAAGGGGTCCAGGTAGGATATGTCGGTTACGAGGGATTTTATCCCCCTCATCCCGCCGATGACCTGGGCAATTGTCACCTCGTCGATCTTCGTTTTCCCGAACTCTTTCAGAAGTTTTGTCGTCCTTGGTCGATGCTCGTCGATCTTCTGGGCCAGTTTCTCTTTCAGTGTAGCCATAGTCTCCCTCCCTTTCGTTTTGGTCGGTCAAAGATTAGAAAATTAGGAAATACCTTCCAACGCATCCCCGAGAAAAACAAATGCAATGTTCCTGCTATGTAAGGGACCTGTAAAGTGTATACGGTATACAGTTATTGATTCATACATACCAACAATTACAAATAACTGTCAAGCGTTAAATTCACTATCGGCGAGAAATAGTACCTTATAAGAGAGCGAGGCCCCATATATGCAGCGCTCCCGGACGCACAGCACCGTCTCTTTCCGGCTCAGCGGTTGTTGGGTGTTTTTTCGCTTCGCCCTTTCACGGGGTCTTTTTGTGCCGCAAAAGCCGGGACTGTCCGGTTGCGTTTCCCCCCGGCGAATGGCGCCGGTCAGTCGGGTGTCCCCCCGACCGTTATGAAGGGTTTCCCGATACGGAGCGTGGGCTGGGCGTCTGCTACGGGGACGCCCTGACCGTCTTTCCCGCAGGTCCCGATACCGTAGCCAAGGTCGCTGCCCACCATGTCTATCATCTTCAGGACTTCCGGACCGTTTCCGGTTAACGTTGCCCCCCGCACCGGTTCGTCGATTCGCCCGTTTTTGATCAGGTACCCTTCTGACACTTCAAAGACGAAATCTCCCGTTACCGTGTTGACCTGCCCGCCGCCCATTTTCCTGACGAACAGCCCCTCTCCGGCGGAACCGATTATGTCCTCGGGCAGAGATTCCCCCGGCTCTATGATCGTGTTGCTCATTCTCGGTATCGGCCTCTGCCGGTATGATTCCCGTCTTCCGTTTCCCGTTGAGCTCCCGCCGCCCTTGATGGCCTGAAGCCTGTCGTACATGTAGTTTTTCAGGATACCTTTTTCGACCAGGACCGTTTTCCCGCTCATCGTCCCTTCGTCGTCAATTGCGTAGGAGCCTCTCTTGCCCGGGACGGTGGGGTCGTCGACGACCGTGACGAGCGGCGAAGCGATCTGCTGGCCGACTTTGCGGCTGTACACGGAGAGCCCTCCCATGGCGAGGTCTGCCTCGAGGCCGTGCCCGACCGCTTCGTGGATCATCGTACCGCCGGCTTCGCTCGAGAGCACCACGGGCATCCTGCCTCCCGGCGATTTCTTGGCGTCGAGCATCATAAGCGCCCTCCTCGAGGCTTTTTCACCGATTTTGAAGGGTATGTCGCCGCCAAAAATCTCCACCCCCGTTGTCCCGCCCTCTGACTCGTATCCCATCTGAAGCCTTCCGTCGCGCGACAGCACGACCTGTGCGGTGAAAAGGACATAGGTCTGGGGATTTTCAAGAAACTCGCCGAAACTGTTTGCCACCTGGATCGTTCGCGACGCCTCGCTGTAGTGTATCCGTATCTGGCTCACGTTGTCTGCAACCTGCGCACCCTCCCGCGCGCTGAGGACTTTCTCTACCTTTCCCTTGAATTCACATGACCCGGGCGGCATCCTTACCTCGCTCACTGCGGGTATTTTTTTCAAAGGTGCGATGGTCAGCCCTTCCATCTTGCCCGATTTCGAAATATCGGACAGGCGTGAGGCAAGCTCGAGGAGGGTTTTCTCGTCTGCGCTGTTGGTCCAGGCGTACAGTGTCCGTAAATCCCGCACGAGGCGGACTCCCACGCCGGTGTCGGTTCCGGTGATGATTTTCTCCAGCCTGTTGTCCTCGTGTGATATTCTGGTGACGAGGCTCTTTTCGAAAAAGAGGTCCCCGTACTCGCCTCCGTTTTTCATGAGCCTGTTCATGACCCTGTCGACATTAATCCTTTCCAGCATGATGCCCCCGTGATATTGAATGTAAATACATTGTATAATATATAAATTGTCTGCAGATAAAATTGGAGAGAAAATGAGAAAGAAACGGCTTATAACATGCGCGATTATCCTGATGATTGCCGTCACGGTCTCCTGGTCATTTGCATTTCACGGCTTCGGTGCTGCGCGGTCGAAGATTCGGGGAAAAGGTTACTATTACTTCATGCTGGGTCACATGAACTACCGTAACGGCCTGCTCGATACCGCGGCTGAGTATTATCTGAAAGCTCTCAAGTTCGAAGACCGTGAGCCCACCATCTATACCGAGCTTGCCAGCGTGTACCTCAAAAAGGGGGAGTTCGAAAAGGCGGAAGGGTATCTCGAGACAGCCCTGGAGCTCGACCCCGGCAACAAGAGGGCCACTGAGCTCCTTGCCGGCATCTATTCGGCGACGGGAAAAAGGGATGAGGCGGTGGCTCTCTACAAAGAGCTCATAAACAACTATCCCGATGAGGAGGAGGCTTTCCTGCAGCTGTCGACGCTGTTTGCAGAGGATAAGAACTTCGAGGAAGCGGAGCGAACTCTCGGGGAGCTGGTTGAAAAAAATCCGGGTTACTTCCTCGGCTACTTTTACCTCGGCAGGACCCTGGCGGCGCAGAAAAAATATGACGAGGCCCTCGAAAATTACAGGAAAGCAATGGAGATACACCCATCCTTTGATAGTGCCATCATCGACTCTGCCTGGATTCTCGACCTCCAGGGGAAAAGCGACGAGGCGGCACAGATGTACATGAAGGCCATCAAGCTGAACCCATCGAACCGTTTGGTGCGGGAGAGGCTCGGCCAGATCTACATTCTGAAGAAAGAATACGAAAAGGCGGTGGATCAGTACGAGACGCTGAAGTCCTTCGACATGAACAACGTCACCCTCCGGACGAAACTCGGGCTCCTCTATTTCGAGAGCGGGGAGATCGACAAGGCAATCGACGAATTCAACTTTGTCTTGACGCTGAAACCCGACGATTTCCGGGCGAGAATGTTTCTCGGCGGGGCATACCAGGAGAAGGGCATGATCCAGCAGGCTGAGGCGGAATTTTCAAAAGTGCCGGAGGACAGCGAATACTACCGTGACGCCATATTTCACCTTGCCTTCCTCTTCTCGAAAAGGGACGAGGCCGACAAGGCGATTCAATCGCTTACGAAATTAAGGGAGAAGTACCCGGAGGATGTTGAGGTCATGCTCTTTCTCGGCGAAGTCTACTACGACAACAAGATGCACAGAGAGGCCGAGGAAGTGCTGAAAGAAGCAATCTCGAGGGTTCCCGACAACGATAGAGCCCATTTCCTCCTCGGTGTCGTCTATGACAAGCTCGGAGAATTCGAGCTCCTGGAAAAGCAGATGAAGCGGGCAATCGAGCTGAATCCCGATGACGCCACGGCACTGAACTATCTCGGCTACACCTATGCAGACAGGAACGTCAAGCTCGACGAGGCGGAGACGATGATAAAGAAGGCCCTGGACATAAAACCCGATGATGGTTACTTCATAGACAGTCTGGCATGGGTCTATTACAGGCAGGGCAAGATGAAGGCGGCCCTCTTGGAGCTGGAGAGGGCCATAAAATTCGTTCCCGACGATCCCGTTGTCCTCGAGCACATGGGAGACGTGCTGAGGGCTCTGTCAAGAGATGAAGAGGCGATCCAGTTTTATGAAAGAGCGCTCAAGAACAACCACGAGAACCCCGAGGTTGTTCAAAACAAGATGAAGGAGATTGGGAAATAACTATTCCTTATCGGGGAAGCACGGCGCTGTGGGTTGCAGTTCTTTTTCTCGCCGGTTGCGCAGGCTTCCCCGCGAAGAGGCCCGAGAGCGAAATTGCACGCCTTTTTTTTGTGAAAACCTCTCACAGCAGCGGCTTTGCCGGGAGGGCAGTCTACAACGGCGATATGGTGTGCGGTGGCTCGAGTTTTCCCTTCATCATGGGCGCGACCTTCAGCCGGGACTCCTCGATCATTTATCTCTACGGCATAGCGGGAGATCTGCTGTTCAGGGCCCACCAGGTGGAAGGCGACACGGTGCCGTATCTCTTCCGGTACGATGAATCGGCCGCGGTGGATCAACGGTTCAGCGAAAGGGTTCGTTTTGTTATGGAAGGTCTGGGCAGGAACCTTTCGATCAGGGGGCTCCTGACGGGGAAACTCCCCTTCGCGGGCCGGGAGGGAAACCTCTTCGTCGCCGGGAGTGGCTATCGATACAAGGGAGAGGGGTTTTCCGTGGCCAGCGACGGGGACATGAGACTGAAGAAAGCGAAATACCGCCTCAAAGATTTCACGGTGCGGCTGAAATACTTTTACGGGGACGGTAATTATCATGTGCCGTCATCGGTGGAAATGAAACTGCGCGGGTGTACGCTCACCATCGACGTGGAACGTCTGTACGAGGAGGAACTCCATGAAGGCTGACAGGGGCAGGAGGCTATCTCTTTTCATCGTATTTCTCGCTTTGGTCCTTGCGACGGGCTGTGGTGATCGAAGCGAAAAAAAGAGCGCTGTGCCGCCGAAGGATGTCGTCGATATTGCCGTTGGGAACGGAGGCAAGGCTCCCTCCTACGGAGACGCGATCATCATCGGCTCGATCGGGGACATATCGGGGCTCATCCCGAACATCACCTCCGATTCGGCTTCCCGCGACATAGGCGATTTCATATATGACGGCCTCGTACGGTACGACAAGAACCTCGAGTTAGAGGGAGTTCTCGCCGAATCGTGGGAGATCGAGGAGGGGGGGTTGAAGATCGTCTTTCACCTGAGGAAAGACGTGAAGTGGCACGACGGGGAGCCCTTTACCTCGAAAGATGTGCTCTTTACCTACAAGTTCATGATCGATCCGCGGACGCCGACGGCATATGCGGAGTCATTCCTGCAGGTCAAGAATGCCTACGCTCCCGATCCCCACACATTTGTCGTCGAGTATGAAAAGCCCTATGCGCCCGCCCTCGGGTCGTGGGGGTTGTACATCCTTCCCGAACATCGGCTGCGGGACACGGAGGACCCCATAAAGAGCGAGCAGAACAGGAACCCGGTGGGTACGGGAGCGTATAAGTTCGTGGAGTGGAAACCCGCGGAGAGAGTGGTGCTCGAGTCGAATCACGATTACTTTCTTGGCAGGCCCTACATAAACAGGATTATTTACCGGATCATCCCCGACCAGGCAACCATGTTTCTCGAACTCAAGGCAGGCGGGGTTGATTTCATGGGCCTTACGCCTCCCCAGTACCGAAGGCAGACCGAGGCTGCGGAGTTCAAGAAGAGATACAATAAGTTCAGGTACATCTCCTTCTCCTACACCTATTTGGGATACAACCTGAAAAACCCCCTCTTCAAGGACAAGAGGGTCAGGCAGGCCCTGTCTCACGCCATAAACAGGATGGACATACTCAAGGGCGTTTTGCTCGGGCTGGGCGTTGAGGCCACGACTCCCTATAAACCCGACACATGGGTCCATAACCCGGGCGTGAGGAAGTTCGAGTATGACCCGGAGAAGGCGAAGGAACTGCTCGCGGAAGTGGGGTGGGAGGATTCGGACGGAGACGGGATTCTCGACAAGGATGGAAGGGAGTTCAACTTCACGATCATGACGAACCACGGGAACGAGGCCCGTTCCAAAACCGCCACCCTCATCAAGTCCTATTTTGAAAAGATAGGCGTTTCGGTGAAGATCCGGATTGTGGAGTGGGCGGCCTTCATAAACGAGTTCATAGACAAAAAGAACTTCGAGGCGGTCATTCTCGGCTGGGGTACCGGTCCCGAGCCCGACCAGTACAACATATGGCATTCGAGCAAGACGGGTGAGAAAGAATTGAATTTCATAAGTTACGCCAACCCCGAGGTGGATGAACTTCTCGAGAAGGGAAGAAGGACCTTCGACAAGGAAAAGAGGAGGGAGTACTACTGGCGGCTCCAGGAGATCCTGGCTGAAGAGCAGCCCTACAATTTCCTCTATGTGGGCGAGTCTCTCCCCGCCGTCCACAAAAGGTTCAGAAACATCGAGCCCGCGCCTGCGGGTATCACGTACAACTTCATCGAATGGTACGTCCCGGAAAGTGAAATCCGCCACACAAAATTCTGACGGGAGAGATCCTTTTGGGAAAGTACCTTGCAAAGAGATTGCTCCTCATGATCCCCCTCCTCCTGGGGATAACGATTATCACCTTTGCCGTCATCCATCTTGCTCCCGGCTCGCCCACCGACCTTGTCACGGACCTCAACCCGCAGGCGGGTGCTGAGGCGAGGGAGAGGCTCATCGCGTACTACGGTCTCGACAAGCCCCTTCACGTGCAGTACACGAACTGGCTGAAGAGGCTCGCTACCCTCGACTTCGGGCAGAGTTTCCAGCCCGACGGAAAGCCCGTGATCGAGAAGATAAAGGAGAGGCTCCCCATCACCATAGAGATCAATGTGCTTTCCATGATCGTGATCATATCGATCGCGATCCCCCTGGGGGTGATCTCCGCAGTGAAGAAAGACTCATTTTTCGACAAGGGCACGACTGTCTTCGTTTTCGTCGGTTTTGCCACGCCTACTTTCTGGCTCGCCCTCCTGTGCATGATCCTGTTCGGGGTCAAGCTCGGCTGGCTTCCCATATCGGGAATCAATTCGCTTGATTACGACAGGCTCTCTCTCTTCGGAAAGATCGCCGACCGGGGAAGACATCTTATCATGCCCGTCGTTCTCGGAGCGTTCGGCGGCCTGGCCGGGCTCTCCCGGTACATGCGGTCGAACATGCTCGAGGTGGTCAGGCAGGAGTACATCCAAACGGCGCGGGCGAAGGGCATTTCGGAAAACAGGGTCATATTCAAGCATGCGATGAGAAATGCCCTTCTCCCGGTGATAACCATTCTCGGCCTGTCTGTCCCGACCCTCATCGGGGGGTCGGTCATATTCGAGACCATATTCGCTATCCCGGGGATGGGGAGGCTGTTCTACCAGGGAGTCATGTCGAGAGATTATCCCGTCGTGCTGGGGATCCTTTTTATCGGGGCCGTTCTCACGCTCATTGGCAACCTTCTCGCCGATGTTGGCTACGCTCTGGCCGATCCCAGAATCAGGGAGGGGGAGGGATGAGGCGGTCGCTGCTTTTGTACGATTTCTACCGGAGGTTCACCAGGAACCGGCTCGCCCTCTCGGGACTCGTGATCATTCTCTTTTTCTTCTTCCTCTCCCTCTTCGCCGGGTACATATCGCCCCATGAACCCAACGAGTTCGACGTCCAATCGATCTTTTCCCCGCCCTCACGGGCACACCTGATGGGAACGGACGAGCTGGGCAGGGATGTCCTGTCCAGGATGATATACGGGGCACGGATATCCCTGAAGGTCGGCTTCGTTGCCGTGGGGATAGCGGTACTCATCGGCACCTGTATAGGGCTGTCTGCAGGCTATTTCGGGGGGATCATCGATACCCTGCTGATGCGCTTCGTGGATATCATGCTCTGTTTCCCGGCCTTTTTCCTGATTCTCGCCGTCATCGCCTTCCTCGAGCCGTCGATATGGAACATCATGATCGTCATCGGTCTCACGGGCTGGATGGGAGTGGCCAGGCTCGTCCGGGCGGAAACCCTGTCGCTCAAGAGCAGGGATTTCGTGCAGGCAGCGAAGGCTCTCGGGGAATCAGACCTCAAGATAATGTTCAGGCACATCCTGCCGAATACGCTGGCGCCCATCCTGGTAGCGGCGACGCTGGGAGTTGCCGGCGCCATACTCACGGAGTCGGCGCTTTCATTTCTCGGCATCGGGGTGCAACCGCCAACGCCCTCGTGGGGAAACATCCTGACGGCGGGAAAGGATAACATAGAGTTTGCCTGGTGGCTTTCCCTCTTCCCGGGGCTGGCCATTCTCGTGACCGTTCTGGGGTATAATCTCCTTGGCGAGGGCATCCGGGATTCTATCGATCCCCGGCTCAAGTGAGCTGCCGTAAGGACAGGGAGGATCTGGTGACCGACACCATATCTGTTGAAAATATCACCTGCGGTTTCGATGTGGAGGGCCGGAAGTTGTATGCCGTCAGGGACGTGACTTTTTCCATTCGCGAGAGGGAGACCTTCGCCCTTGTCGGGGAATCTGGGTGCGGAAAGACGCTCACGGCGCTCTCCATAATGCGTCTTCTCCCCCAGCCCGGTGGTTTCATCGAGTCGGGACGGATCATGTTTGGGGAAAGGGACCTCATCTCCATCGATGAGAAGCAGATGCGTGAGGTTCGGGGAAAGGAGATCAGCATGATATTTCAGGAGCCCATGACTTCGCTGAACCCCGTCTTTACCATCGGTTACCAGATAGCGGAGGTCTACACGGCACACGGCGTTTGTGGCTGGCGGGAGGGAATGGAGAGGGCCGAGGATATGCTTGCCCGCGTTAAAATTCCCGATTCCGGCAGGCGGATTCGAGATTACCCCCATCAGCTGAGCGGGGGGATGCGCCAGCGGGTGATGATTGCAATGGCGCTGGCCCTCAACCCCTCTCTCCTCATCGCCGACGAGCCGACGACGGCCCTCGATGTTACCATCCAGGCCCAGATCCTCGAGCTGATCGAGGAGATAAAGGAGGCCTTCGGGATGACCGTTCTGCTCATCACCCACGACATGGGCATCGTCGCCGAGGTGGCGCACAGGCTGGCCATTATGTACCTTGGAAAAGTGGTCGAGATGGGCACCGTGGCAGACATTTTCGAGGATCCACTGCACCCGTACACGAGGGGGCTTCTTTTGTCTATCCCTTCCCTCGAAAGAAAGAAAAGGAGGTTGGAGCCTATCCCCGGGATCGTGCCCGATTTGACCTCCCTCCCCCCGGGGTGCCCGTTCTTCGAAAGGTGCCAGGAGAGAATACCGGAACTGTGCGATGTTGCCTTTCCCGAGACGCGCGACTACGGGAATGGCCACCTCTGCGCATGTTACTGGGTGGAGAGAGGGGGGGGCAGGTAAAGGGCATGGGCCAGTCCGTGAAAGAAGGCATATTGGAGCTGCGAAATATCCACAAGCGGTTCCACCTCAAGTCTACCTTCTCCAGCCGGGGGGGCGTCGTCAAAGCCGTATCAGGTGTGACCATGTCCCTTTCCCGGGGAGATTCGTTTGGCCTCGTGGGTGAGTCGGGGTGCGGCAAGACCACCCTCGGGAGGGTGGCGATACGCCTCCTTCGCGCCGATGAGGGGAGGGTGCATTTCGACGGGCTCGATATAACCGAGATCCCCGAGCGAAAGCTCAGACCTCTGCGGCGGAGGATGCAGATTATTTTTCAGGATCCCTACTCCTCCCTGAACCCCCGGATGCGGGTGGAATCCATCATAGGGGAGGGCATGCTCATCCACAATCTCGTTGACCGCGGGGAGCTGAAAGATGCCGTTGCCGAGGTTCTCGGGAGGGTGGGATTGTCCCCCGATGCCATGTCCCGCTACCCCCACGAGTTCAGCGGCGGACAGAGGCAGCGGGTCTGCATCGGGCGCGCGATAGCGCTCAAGCCTGATTTGATCGTGGCCGATGAGCCCCTCTCGGCCCTGGATGTGTCAATTCAGGCTCAGATCCTCAATCTCCTCGTGGAAATAAGGGAGGCGATGGGAGTTGCCTACCTCTTCATTTCCCACGACCTGAGAGTGGTCAACTTATTGTGCAACAAGGTGGCGGTCATGTATCTCGGTGAGATCGTGGAAACGGGAGATTGCGACCTGATCTTCCATGACCCCCGCCATCCCTACACGAAAGCGCTCATCGGAGCCATACCCCGGCCCGTTCCCGGGAAAAAGGGGAGGAAGATAGTGCTGTCCGGTGATATTCCTTCGCCCATATTCCCCCCGCCCGGGTGTTCCTTCCACACGCGGTGCCCGATAGCCGGTGCTATATGCGAAAAGGAGGAGCCCCTGCTCAGGGAAGTGGGGGGGCGCCTCGTCTCCTGCCACTTCGCAAAGTAACGGCCCCGGGTCCAGGTTCCCCTGTTCCGGGTTGATAACGGCCCTGTTTTTTGGTTTCGCACGCCGAACACGGCAATGCCACACAGCGCACGGTTTCCAAACGATGAATTTTAAAAGGGAGTATGGGCTCAGGGTGATGTCTGGCGGATCGGGATCGATTCGAGGAAGTCGTGCTTGCAGTACGGGCAGAACCGCCAGACGGCGTCGACGGTCTTCTTGCAGCTCGGGCAGGTGTCTATGACCTTTTTTCCACACTGGGGGCAGGCGACGAACTCGGGACCCAGGAAGGCGCTGCATTCAGCACAGATGGAGCCTGACTCGTCCTCCATCTGGATTGCTTTCACCACCTCGTCGACCGAAGTGATTCCTTTCAGGGCCTTGTCGATAGATGTCTGGGTGAGGGTCTGCATCCCCTCCGCCACGGCCACCTGCATTATGTTTGCCTCACTTGCGTCGTTCGCCGTCAGCTCCCTTACCTTCTGGGTAAAGGGGAGAATCTCGTAGATCCCTTTTCTTCCCCTGAATCCTGTGAGGCCGCACGAGGAGCATCCTTTGCCCCGGTAGAACTTGACATCTTTTTTCTCTTTGTCGCTTATTTTGAGTTTGTTGAGCTTTTCCCTGTCCGGATCGTCCCTCGTTTTACAGTCGGGGCAGATGACTCTGACGAGCCTCTGGGCGATGATGCCGATTATCGACGAAGCGATGAGGTAGGAGGGGATGCCCAGGTTCCGCATTCTCGTTACCGTGGCAACGGAGCTGTTCGTGTGCACCGTGCTCAGCACGAGGTGGCCGGTCAATGAGGCCTGCATGGCGATCGTCGCCGCCTCGTAATCCCGCATTTCACCTATCATGATCACGTCCGGGTCCTGCCGGAGTATCGAGCGCAGGGCATTGGCGAAGGAAAGCCCCACTTTTTCGTTTACCGCCACCTGGCTTATCCCTTCGAGCTCGTACTCGACGGGATCTTCTATGGTCGTGATGTTCTTCTCGATGCTCTTTATATTCGTGAGAGCCGAGTAGAGGGTGGTGGTTTTACCGCTCCCCGTCGGGCCCGTAACGAGAATTATGCCCTGCGGTTTGGAGATCAGGGAGATGAACTTGTCGAGGTTTTTCCCCTCCATTCCCAGGGCATCGACGGAGATGATGGCATTTGCGGGGTCAAGAATCCTTACCACCACCTTTTCGCCATAATGCGTCGGGAGGCTCGATATGCGGAGATCGAGCATGCTCCCCCCCACGCGAACGCCGATCCTGCCGTCCTGGGGGAGCCTCTTTTCGGCAATATCCATGTTCGCCATGATTTTTATTCGTGAAATGACGGCGCCCTGGACCCACTTGGGGAGCTCGATGCTTTGCCTCAGCAAGCCGTCGACCCTGTTCCTGATAACGAGGTTTCCCCGGTCGGGCTCGATGTGGATGTCCGATGCGCCGATTTCGACTGCTTCGGAGATGATGAGGTTGACCATCCTTATTACCGGTGCCGCCTCGCTTTTTTTTCTCAGGTCTTCCGTGTCACGCTTCTCTTCCTTCGATTCGTGAAGGACCTCAACCACCTTGTCGGCGGATATGTCTTTCACCAGCGTGTCCAGGGAAGCTCCCAGGTTGTAGTGGTGGTCGATTGCCCAGATGATGTCGCTCTTGGTGGCAACGAAAGGTTGAATGGTAAAACCCGACGCGAAACGCACGTCCTCGAAGGCCTCGAAGCTCAAGGGGTCGGCCATGGCTACGTGCAGGTCCTTGCCGTCTATGTTGGTGGGAATGATGAGATGTTTCCTCGCAACTTTCTCCGGTATGATGTCTATCGCCACCGGTTCGACGGCGGTGTTTTTCAGGTCGATGAATTGCATCCCGAGCTGGGATGACAGGGCCGTGGCAATCTCAATTTCCGTGCAAAAACCGGACTCAACCAGAATTTCGCCTACCTTTTTCCTCTTCGTCTTCTGCTCGGCGAGAACCTCTGTGAGATCATTTTCAGAGATCATGCCGCTTTCAATGAGGAGTTCCCCGAGTTTTTTCTTTATTTTTATTTTGCTTCCCACGCCATCGATACCTTCAGGGTAATAAAAAACCATACTACCAGATTTTTGGCGGTGGAAACAGTAAATAGTGCAAATAATCGGGTTTCCCTCCGGCCACGCTGGCAGGAAAAAAACGCCTGATATTGAAACCGAACAAGGTGAAGATCATCATAGAAAAAAATGAGGAATAAAAGGGGGATGTAAATGAAGTGCCCAAGGTGCAACGGCCTCATGATATATGAGCGGTATCAGGACATGCTCGAAGTTTTTTACGCATGGAGATGTGTAATCTGCGGGGAAGTACTGGACGATGTGGTGATCAAAAACCGGGATGAAAAAAGCAATCAGGACAAAAAGGCCGCCAGCACCCTGTAACGATAGTTTTAAACCGAGAAAAGACGTTCCCCCCCAATTATGAGCCGGGTATCGCCCGGCTTTTTCTTTTTACATCCAGGCAAAAATCCGATATCTATATAGGTGACCCGAGTAGCGGTAGGTAGCATGAGTTGCCATGAACAGTAAGCCTCTCATTTTCCTTTCATTCCTGCTCCTTCTTGCTATCCTTGTCCTCTTTCTCGCTCTGATCTACTACAGGAAGTTCATAGAATATATGGCGGGGAAAGTGAAAAGGGAGAGGGCGAAGCATGGTGATATCGTGCGGCAGCTCGTCGAAGGAGACCGCGCATCTGGTGATGGCGTCTCTGACAGGCTTAAATCGCTGGGCGACATGGGTCTTATCGAGGCAATCCTGGACAGGAGCGCCCTGGAAAAAAATGTCCCGGTAAGCTATTTCAAGGTCTATTATGACGCTACCGGAATTACAGAAAATAATATAAAAACACTTAAAAGCTCAGAATCTTGGAAAAAGAGGGCTCTTGCTGCGGAAAAGTTGGGACTCATTGGGTCTGCAGAGGCCGTGCCACACCTTATCGATGTTATCAGGAACGTGAAGGACGAGGATGAGGACGTACGGGGGGCGTCTCTGCGGGCCCTGGGAAGGATAAAGGACAAAAGGGCGTTGCCATTTTTGATAAATGCCCTCGGCTACCCGGAGAAGTGGCTTCCCCCCCGCATAGGAGAAACCATTTATAGCATCGGGGAGGACGCGATAGAGCCCCTTATCAAGGAGCTCGAGAATTTTGAAAACGAAAATAGAAGGGCCTGGTCCGCGGAGATACTGGGATGGTTGAGGGCTGAAAACGCCGCGGTCTTCCTCATAGATGCGCTTTCAGACGTAAGTGCTGAGATGAGGGCGAAGGCAGTGGGGGCCCTGGGGAAGATCCGGGAGAGCAGGGCTGTGCCCAAGCTCCTCGAGATGTTGATATCCGATCCCGTGCCGTTTGTCAGGGCACGGGTCGCGCAGGGCCTCGGGGCGATTGCCCACCCGTCGGTCACAGACTATCTGATCAATATCCTGAAGGACCCCGAGTGGTGGGTCAGGGTGCGGGCCGTGGAGGCACTCGAGCAGATAGGCGAGCCCGCAGTGCCGGGTCTCCTCGTTGCCCTCCAGGAAGAAGATGGGGAGGTCCGGAGAATGGCGGGTATGGCTCTTGAACGCATGGGTTACCTTGCCCGTGTGCTTGCTGAGTACGGTGAGGAAAAATTCAAACCCGGCTTGAGAAAAATTCTTCTCCTCGTTATTACGGCGGGAATAACGGAGGGAATGAGCGAAAAACTGTTTCACGCCAGGCCCACATTGCAGAAGAGGGTGGTGAGACTCTTCGGGGAGGCTGGGAGCAGGAAGTCGGCGGCCGCGCTCCTTGAGTTGCTTAACGCCTCGACCGACTGGACGCTCAGAGCACGGATCATAGAAAGCCTGGGCAACATGGGGGCAACCGAGGCGATACCGGAGATCATCAAATACCTGAAAGCCGGGGATTACTGGGTGAGAACGGCCTCGGTGGAAGCCCTCGGAAAACTCGAGGCGCACGAGTTTGCCCCCGAGATAGCCGAAATACTCTTTGATAAGAGCCCCGTAGCGAGGGAATCTGCCTTGAGGGCCCTCATTCGGTTGAGGGTCGACAGCTATGCAGGCCGGGTAATGGCCCTCCTTGATGATCCCTCGCCGGCTGTGAGGGCGGCAGCCATCTCCATGGTTCGCTGCCTCGGCATACCCGTGGATACCGGAAGGGTCGCGCAGTGTATGAAGGATCCTTCTGACGAGGTAAGGATTGAGGCGGTACGCTATTTTTCCTTCCGAAATGACAGGGATGTCTTCAGGGATGCAGTCAGGCTCATCTCCGGCGGCGCTCCCGCTGTCAGGGATGCCGTGGCCGAATATCTCACCACGGTAAAGCCCGTCCCCTTCCCCGAAATCATCTCTCTTCTGAACCCTGCCCACCTCTCCCGGGGGGAAGTATCCACCCTCATCCGGGTAGCTTCCGGGATGGGCGGAGAAGAAGCGCACCGCTATGTACTCGGGAAGACCGAGAGCGGGGACACCGACGTGAGAGAGCAGGCGGTTTTCGCGCTCTCAACGTTTCAGGAGAAAGGTGACAGCGCTATCTTCGTAAGGGGCCTTTTCGATCCCCACGAGGGGGTGAGGATCGCTTCCCTCATTGGTGTGTTAGAGGCTCCTTCTGTCCCGGCGGCCATGAAAATAGCGACGCCCCTGTCTGAGGATCCCGTTTTGGATGTACGGGTGGCCTTTGCGCTGGCAGCGGGCGCGGCGGGCTCGTCGGAGCTTGCCCCCGTGCTCGTTTTGCTCCGTGGGGACCCGAGCCCCCGGGTGGTTGCCGCTGCCCTGATGGGGCTTGCATCTTTTGACGACCCCTCGACCCTTGCGGTCATTTACGAGAGAGAAAACGTAACGCAGATACGGGAAGAGATCGACCGCATAAACGACGACGCGCGTTTTCAACGGCTTCTGTTGCGACTTCGCGCAAAGGCACGGGGAACAGAGAACCTGGAGGTAGAGCTCGTTCTCACACCGGATATCGGTGGCTTCGTAGCCAAGATTGTCGGACGCGTGAAGGGATCCCCCGATGAGAAGAGCAGGGTCAGGGCAATGACCGTGTTGAAACTCGTCGCTTCCGCTGAGAGCTTTCCGACGCTTCTTGGGTTCATGAAGACAGACCCGTCCCCAAAAGTAAGGATCAAGGCAATGGAGGCGATTGTGCATGTGGGAAGGGAAGATGAGGTGGTCTCGGCGCTCTCCTCCATGCTCGCCGACCCGGCAATGGATGTGAAGATCAAAGCCGCCGAGTTTTTCGGCGATTACGATGGAGCAAAGATTCTCGGGGAGGCTCTCCTTCACTCTATCGATACCCACGACAGGGAGCTGCGGGAGGCGGTCACCTCGTCTCTCTCAAAGATACTGAAGAAGGACCCGGAGAGGGTAACCGAGCTGACACGCATCATACCGGAGTCGAAGACCAGGAAACTCGGGCTGATATGGCTCATGGGGAAAACCCGGAAGAGGGGCTGCCTGAGGTACCTGGTCAACATGCTCGGTGACGGCGATGGGGATGTTCGCGCGGCAGCGGTGGGGGCCCTTTCGAAATTCAACCGGAGGAGGCTGATACGGTATATGGAGAGAATGCTCGCCGATCCTGACGAGCGTGTCCGGGCCGCCGCGGTAAACGCCATATCCAGAACCGCTGATAAATCTGCATTCCCCATCATTTTGAACATGCTCTCCGATGAAGACGGGTTCGTCAGAAAAAGGGCGGCCATGGGGATTGCGAAGCTGGACGTGGCACAGGCCCGGAAGATCTTCGAAGCTTATCTGGCCCGATCACCTGAGTCCAGGCCATTTTACACCGGTTTCCTCTACGGGTTGGGGATATGCTACGACGAGCCTTCGAAGATGGATTCGGAGGCAAAAAAGGTCGTGTTCGAGCTGTGCCCGGAAGAGGAGATGATAAAACTGGCGCGATATGCAAAGGACACCAGGAGGAGACTGCACGGTATCAGGGTGCTGGCGCTGAACCAGAGCGACCAGTTCAGGGAGATAATCAACAATGCCCTGAAGGATTCCTCCCCTGAAATAAGGGAGGAAGCAGAGAAGTACAGCGTGGAGTGAGATTTTACCGATGGATACGTTCTACCGGTTTTTAGAAATTCTCTTTCTCTCCTATTTTGTTGTTTACAACTCCGTGAACCTTTTTTTCGTCGTCTTTTCCTTTTCCGAGGTCAAAAGAAGGGTTGTCGGGAAAGCTTACGAGGACCTCGATATGATCATGGAATCTCCCTTTACCCCCCCGATTTCGATCATCGTGCCTGCATACAACGAGGAGAAAACGATTGTCGAGTCCGTCAGTTCACTCCTCAACCTGAGATTTCCCACCTTCGAGATCATCATCGTAAACGACGGATCCGTTGATGGGACGCTCAGGGTCCTGAGAGAGGCTTTTGAGATGAGGAGGGTCGATATCAACTATACCGAGGGTATCACCACTGCCCCCGTCCTTGGATTTTACGAGTCGAAGAGGCATGTAAAGGACAATATTATCCGCATTGTGCTGATAGACAAGGAAAACGGTGGAAAGGCGGACGCGTTGAATGCCGGTATCAACGGTTCCACCTGCTCCTATTTCGTTTCCATCGATGCAGACTCCGTCGTCGACGAGATCGCCCTCCTCCAGGCATTCCGCGTTCTTCTCACCAATGAGGATATCATCGCAATCGGGGGCCAGGTGGCAATCCTGAACGGGTGTGAAATAGAGGGGGGGAGGATAAAGAGGGTCAGGCTGCCCAAAAGCTGGATCGCCCGATTTCAGATCGTCGAGTATATCCGTTCCTTTACCCTCGGCAGGACAGCGCTTTCCCGGTTGAACTGCCTTTTGATCATTTCCGGCGTGTTCGGTATTTTCAACAAGCACTATGTCGAAAGAGTGGGAGGGTACCTTACCCGGCACCTCACGTCGAAGATAACGAAGGAATTCACGGGCTACGGGAAGGAGACCGTCTGCGAGGACATGGAGATCATCGTGCGCATTCACCGATACCTGAAGGAGAAGAAGCTGAAAAAAAAGATATTCTACGTACCCCATCCGCTCTGCTGGACAGAAGCACCCGAAGACCTCTCGAGCCTCTCAAAGCAGCGAAACAGGTGGCACAGGGGGCTCATGGAGAACGTGCTGTTCCACAAAAAGATGCTCTTCAACCCCGAGTATGGGCGGATAGGACTGTTTGCGTTTCCCTACTATGCCTTTTTTGAGCTGCTCGGTGCGCCGGTGGAGCTCCTGGGATATGCCACGCTGCCCCTCCTTTTCTATTTCGACAAGTTAAACTATACCTACCTCTTTCTCTTTTTTGTTTTTTCCGTGGGATACGGGGTTCTCGTCTCTGTTGCGTCTCTCGTTTTCAGCGCCTGGCCGGAGAGGGGGGGCAAAAAAGAGGAACCCGTCGAGACGCTCATCTCTTTCAACACGGCAGGCGAGATAGCGACGCTTGCCGGTTTTGCGGTAATGGAAAACTTCGGGTACCGCCAGGCAACGGTTTTCTGGAGGGTGAGAGCCACCGTGGACTTCTTCACCGGGAAAAAGGGATGGGAAAAATTTGAAAGGATCGGGTTCCCAAAAGATCGAGGAAAAAGGAGTGAAGATGAAGTTGCTCGCGCGGTGCAATAAGTGGGCGATTTTTTTCATCACCCTCGCCTTCTTTCAGGTTCTCAGCGGTTTCAGTCACGGGGCGTTCATGGACAGGGAGCTTGCGGAAGCCAGAGAGAGGGCGATGGAGAAGGATTTCGAGGGAGCTCTCGATATTTACGAGTTTATCCTGGATGACGACCCGGAAAACATCGAGGCCCTGAGCGGGAGGGCGAAGGTCCTTGCATGGATGGGAAGGTATAAGAGTGCGAGGAGTGCCTACCGGGACGTGCTCAGGCTGGATCCCGGGAGCCTTGAATCGATTACGGGAATTGCCGACACCTATGCATGGGAACTGGATTACGAGAAAGCGATAGGGATCCTGGAGAGGGAGCGGGTGAAAAACCCGGGGAGCAAGGAAGTCCTGATACGGCTTGCACGGTACAACCTGAGGACGGGAAACAGGGATGAAGCGCTGTACTATGCCCGGAAAATTCTCGACGACGATCCCCGCGACAGGGATGCCCTGGAAATAAGGAGGAAAGCTGCCGCTATCTATTCCTACGAGGCATTCTTCGGGTATTCCTACCTCAGCATCAACAACAGTTCCGATGGTCACAACCTCTACGGGGGGACCCGCTACGATTCGGGAAACTCCTATTCTCTCTTCGGCCGGGCCGATTTTCTCGATCGTTTCAACGAAACAGAGGGAAAGATCACCGCCGGGGGGTCTTATCGGCTGAGCGACAGGCTGCAGCTGTCGTCGGAACTCGGCTTTGCGCCCGGTGCGGAGATATTTCCCACAGCATCGGGCCTGGTCGAGCTGGCAACGCCCGCCCTGGCTTCCTGGGTTGTATCCGGGAGCATGCACTACTCCCAATTCGACGGGGCAGACCTCATCGGGTTTTCCATGGCGGGCGAGTATTATCCTTACGGATATGTATCTATTCTGTCCCGGTTTACCCTTTCGAAAATCGAGTTTGACCGCGGCGGAAACTCAACCGATGGCGCTTTTCTCCTGAAAACAACGCTGTTCATGGGAAGCACAGACCGGATTTACGCCTACTTCGTGTATGGAAACGAGGCGCACAGGCCGAACACGATCGACCGGGTTGGTGACATCGATGCAAAGGTCCTCGGATTCGGAGGCACGATATTTTTCACCCGCAGCTGGGGAGTCTCTCCTGCCTTTGAGTATCTTGATAAAAACGAGGACACGCGCTACATGCAGGTGGGCCTGGAAATCCTGCACAGATGGTAAAGATCAGCACAACGGAACATCAGAAGTGCTGTTATTCGATTTGTGGTACTGCGAGCCGTGAAGGGTGAACGGTAATCTGTAACAGGTAAACCTGGAGCTACGAACCGGCGCTGTGATGCTCCCGATTATCAAGGGTGCAGATGGTGCATTTCATACAATCTATCTTGGTGCAGAGAGAGAGCGTAGTGGATATGGTGCGGCTTTTTTCCGAGGTTTTGCCGTGGGTGTAGCAGTAAGAGACCCCGGGTTTTAGCAGGAGCGGTTGCGCGAGGAAAACAACGAGCAGCGCAGCCGGGACTGTTTTCACTATCCCCCGGGAGAGACGCTTTTTCGGGCTGACTTTGCTTCTCGCCTGTTCTATACCGAGCAGGGCGTGCACCCTTTCCCCCACCTGAGAATCGGTGAGTCCCGTGAGCGAAGATTCCGTAATCAGCTGCCCACCTCTTGCCGCTTTCACGATTGCCCCTGCGAGAACGGCTGGATTGACTCCCCGTCGGACGGCAAACTCGTCCGCAGAAAGCTCCGTAAGTGCCCTGAACCGCACCAGCAGATCTTTCCTCGAAGGGAGGATGTAGAGTGCCTTGAGCATCGAACCAACGAGAAGCTTTTTCAGGGGATGTCCCATCTCGAGATGACCAACTTCGTGCATGAGAACGGCATCGTATTCTTCCCGACTCAGAAGTGTTCTCAGGGATTTCGAGACGATTATTTTCTTGTCAACGATTCCGCCGGCCAGGGCGAAGGGCACGTGGGTGTCGACCTCCACGACTTTATACCCGGCGACCCTGTTTCGATCTCCGTCACCGCGCTTTAAGATCTCGGGGAGAAATGGCTTCAGGAAGGGAGGGAAGGCCAGCCCCCGGACCAGATGATAAATGCTCTTGAAAAAACCTGCGGGAATGAAGAGGAAGAATGCGACGGCGGCGATCAGGAAAATGAGGTTGAAGACCGAGGGGACCACGGTCTCCAGGAAGTGGCAGAGGTGAAGTATTATCTGGGAATCGAATATCACGGACAGATAGTGATCGGCCTGAAATACCAGCACCAGGGAAGGGAGCAACAGGAAGACGGCGCTTATCGCAATCGACCTTCTGAACACTTTTTCACATTTTTCCGTGTAACGCGAGGTGTTCACCTTTCCGCTTTTTTTTCTTCGATCAGCTTTTCCAGCAACCTCATTTCTTCGGGGTCTTCGAACACGCTGTCGACAAAAGCTGCCATAGCCTTTTCTCCGTCTATTTCGAGAAGGCCACGGATGACCATGTCGGAAACGATTTCCTTGTACTCCTCCCTATTATATATCGGTTCGAAGATGTAAAACTTGCCCGATTTTTCCCTCTTCAGGATGTTTTTTTCCACGAGGCGGTTCATTACCGTGATTATGGTGGTGTAGGCGATCTTCTTCCTGGAGGAAAAGACCTCGAACACTTCCTTGACCGTTACCCTCCCGTGTTCCCAGAGGAAATCCATGACTTCCTCTTCCAGCTCTCCCAGGATCTGCTGGATCCCCTTTTTTCCCGGCCGGAAGGTAAATTTTATCGATTTTTTCATGGCAACCTCGCATGTACCCGTTTTTACCAGCACAGATTATAATCTACTTAATGTAAAAAGTCAAAGTTTCAAAGAAAAAAAGAAAGATTATCGCTATTGCCCCCGATGGTGAATAATTTTTTGAATTTTCTGTCAAAGAGAAGACATCAAACTAACGAGAATGATCAACCTTTGACATAATGTAGAATGTCCGGTATGATACCGGAAAATACACACGGAGGGTTCGAGCATGAACGGTTCGAGAATTATGGTAATCTCGCTTGTGGCTCTTTTCCTGGCATTGAGCGGGTCGGGATACGCCGGTATGCATGGGGGAAAAAAGGAAGAGGCCCATTCGGAATCGATGAAAGGTGACACGGGTAAGGAGCAGATGATGGAGGGCGCCCATGGTAAGGAGATGAGCGGGCACGGCTCCATGGGGGAAGAGACCTTCAGCGGTCAGGCATTCGGAACGAATCTGAAGGGGAGCATGGTAGACGTGAAGGCTAAAATGGAGAAGATGGGAATGAGTGCTCCTGCCGGCATAACCCATCATTTCGAGCTCACCCCCGAAAAACCCCTCGGGGAAGGGACTTCGGCAAAAGTAATGGTGACCTATCCGGGAGGGAAGACGACGGAGGTTTTGCTCACCACCATGGAAAATCATATCGGAGCCGACCTGAACCTCGACGAAAAGGGGGCCTACCGAATCGAGTGCGTCGTTTTCCGGGGTTCTGAGAAGGAATCCTTTCCCTTTGATTACGAGGTTAAATAGAGGCGAAGTTTTGAAAGCGGCCCGTGAACTCCGGTGATGGGCACCCCCCGCCTCGACCGGCAAAAGGCCCGGGATAGATCTGCAGGATCTAAGGCTCCGGCTCGTTTTGCAGGCTGCCACGCGGGACCGGATTTCCCCTTGAGCGATTGTGCTCTTTTTTACTTTTCCCTTTTGGAAAATTTTATATTATACTAACAAAGATTTGGCTTTTTTTAGGGGGGACCGGTTTGAGCAAGCGGGTTACCTTCTTCATAATCTCGGGTGATGCCGGAAAGGTAAGAAGAGTAACGGTGTCGAAAGTGTTTCTGCGGGCCGTTGGACTGGCTTGCCTTCTCTTTTTTTCCTTCACCTGCTTCATGATATACGACTACAGGACCAGCATCAGCGACCGGCTGGAGCTTGCCAACTTAAGAGAGGTGGCCTCCGAGCAGCAGTTCATGCTCTCCTTTTTCGAGGACAAGTTCCAGAGGCTCGAGGCAGAGGTCTCGCGGCTTCGTGTCATCGACAGCAGGATCAAGGAATTGATCAAGATTCAAAAACCCGGTGAAAAGAGCAAGACCTACATCGGTGGAACAGAAGAGGAGGGCACGAGAGCGTTTTTAAAAGACAGGCAGATCGTCGAGTTGCGCTTCGAAGAACTCGAGAAAGGGGTGCTCGTCAACCTCAAGAACCTTCAGGACATAAGGGGCATGCTCGAGTTCAGGCTCGAGGTGCTCGAGTCTCTCCCGTCTGTCTGGCCTCTTCGGGGTGTGGTATCCTCGGGATTCGGAGTCAGGATGTCGCCCTTCACCAAGCGAACGGTGTTCCACAGGGGCCTCGATATCATGGCCCCGGCAGGTTTGGAGGTCCGGGCCGCCGGATCGGGGAAGGTCATTCGATGCGGGTATGACCCCGATTTCGGAAACGTCATCAGGGTGGATCACGGGTATGGATTCAAGACCATATACGCCCACCTCTCTGAAATACTGGTCAAACCCGGAGAGGTTGTCGGCAAGGGGAAGGTTCTGGGAAGGGTCGGTTCTTCGGGAAAAAGTACGGGCCCTCATCTTCACTTCGAGATACGGGTAAACGGGGTTCCCATAAACCCCATCCGGTATCTCGGATAGTCAGTTTGTCTCCAGGTGAAGTACAATAGAGTCCGGGGAAAAAAATCAGAACAGAGGGGCGTTTGATGTTTGAGTGGGTGTTAAGGAAGTTTGTCGGCACGAGAAACGAGAGGGAACTGAAAAGGATTGCTCCCCTGGTTGAAAGGACGAACTCTCTCGAACCGGATGTGAAAAAACTGTCCGATAGCCAGCTTGCGGCGAAAACCGCCGCGTTCAGAGAGAGGATAGAAAGGGGAGAAACTTTGGACTCCCTCCTTCCCGAGACCTTCGCCGTTGTCAGGGAAGTATCCATGAGGGTGCTGGGAATGCGCCACTTCGATGTGCAGCTGATCGGCGGCGTGGTCCTCCATGAGGGAAAGATAGCGGAAATGAAGACGGGCGAGGGAAAAACCCTCGCCGCCACCCTCCCCGTGTACCTCAATGCGTTGACGGGCGATGGGGTGCACATCGTAACGGTCAACGACTATCTGGCAAGGAGGGACGCCGAGTGGATGGGACCCATTTACCGGTTCCTCGGTCTCGAGGTGGGGGCTATTTTTCACGGGCTGGACGACGCGGAGAGGAAGGCCGCCTACGGCGCCGATGTTGCTTACGGCACCAACAACGAGTTCGGGTTCGATTATCTGCGGGACAACATGAAGTTTTCCCTCGATGATATGGCTCAGCGAAAGCTCAACTTTGCGATTGTCGATGAGGTTGACTCCATACTCATCGACGAGGCGAGGACACCCCTGATAATATCCGGGCCTTCAGAAGAGTCAACGGACAAGTACTACCGGTCGAACTCCGTGATACCGGGCCTGAAAAAGGAAAGGGATTATACCGTCGACGAGAAGTCAAGAACCGTGGTCCTCACCGAGGATGGGATGCCCAGGCTGGAAAGGCTCATCGGGGTTGACAATCTCTACGACCCGAACAATATAGAGTGGCTGCATGCCGCGAACCAGGCGCTCAAAGCCCATGCGCTGTTCAAAAAAGACGTGGACTACGTGGTAAAGGAGGGGGAGGTTCTCATCGTCGACGAATTCACGGGCAGGCTCATGCCCGGGAGGCGCTACAGTGACGGACTCCACCAGGCGCTCGAGGCAAAAGAGGGGGTGAAGATCGAAAGCGAAAATCAGACCCTGGCCACGATAACTTTCCAGAACTACTTCAGGATGTATGACAAGCTCTCGGGGATGACGGGAACGGCTGACACGGAAGCTGTCGAGTTCAAGGAGATCTACGACCTCGAGGTTATCGTCGTTCCCACGAACAGGCCGATGGTTCGGCTGGATAACCCGGATCAGGTCTACAGGACGGAGAAGGAAAAGTTCAATGCCGTAATCGATGAGATCAAGGAGCTCAACAGGGCCGGGCGCCCTGCCCTGGTGGGAACGATATCCATAGAAAAGTCGGAACTGTTGAGCAAGATGCTCAAAAGAGAGGGCATTTCGCACAACGTGCTGAACGCGAAGCATCACGAGAAAGAGGCCCAGATCATAGCGGAGGCCGGACATCAGGAGAAGGTGACGATTGCCACGAATATGGCGGGACGGGGAGTCGATATCGTTCTCGGAGAGGGTGTGGTGGGACGTGGAGGGCTCCACATCATCGGAACGGAGCGGCACGAGAGCAGGAGGATAGACAATCAGCTGCGGGGAAGGTCAGGCAGGCAGGGGGACCCGGGCTCGAGCCGGTTCTACATGTCTCTCGAGGACGACCTGCTCAGGATATTCGGGTCAGAAAAGGTATCCTATCTCATGGAGAAGCTGGGAATGGAGGAAGGGCAGCCCATCGAGCACAATATGGTTACCAGGGCAATAGAAAATGCCCAGAGCAAGGTGGAAGCCCATAACTTCGAGATACGGAAACACCTCCTGGAATATGACGACGTCATGAATCAGCAGAGGACGATTATCTATGACATGCGCAAGGATATTATGGAGGGCGAGGAACTCCGGGAAACGGTCATGGAGATGCTGGATGAGGTGAACTGGGAACTCTTGGAGACGTTTACCGATGAAAAGCTCTACCCGGAACAGTGGGATTTAAGTGGTCTTTCCGACAACTATTTTTCCACATTCGGTGTGAGGCCGGCTCTCGATGGGGTCGTTGAGGGGAAGCGGTCCCGCGAGGATATTTTTGCGTTGATCAGGGATCAGGCGGTCATGACGTACGAGGAACGCGAGGCGATGTACGGCTTGGAGGTGATGAGATACCTCGAGAGGGTCATGGTTCTCAGCACCCTGGACGCGCTGTGGAAAGACCATCTCCTGGGGATGGACCATCTCAAGGAGGGAATCGGGCTTCGCGGATACGGACAGCTCGATCCCCGGAAGGAGTACGCTCGGGAAGGCTTCGAGATGTTCTCGGATCTGGTTATACGGATAAAGGAAGAGAGCCTCAAGAAGCTGTTCCACGTCCGGATCCAGACAGAGGAGGATGTCTCGAGCATATCCCTATCAGGGCCCAAAAAGATGGTTATGAGCAGGGGCGAGGCGGGGGTTGCCAGGACGGTCAAGAGAGAGGGGAAGAAAGTGGGGAGAAACGATCCCTGCCCCTGCGGGAGCGGGAAGAAATACAAGAAGTGCTGCGGGAGCAGCTGATGGGGGGTTCTGCACAGGCCTGCGTTCCCGGCTTCAAGGCCGCGTCGGTCTCCTGCGGATTGAGGAAAGACGGTGGGGAGGATCTCGCCATCTTCCTTTCCCAGCTTCCTGCCGTCTCGAGCGTGGTGTTTACGAAAAACCGGGTGCGGGCCGCTCCCATCATCTGGGCGGAAACACGGGCGAGCCTGAGGGACCTGCAGGGTGTGCTGGTAAACTCCGGCAATGCCAACGCCTGCACGGGAGACGCGGGGGTATCGGCAGTGGGTGAAATTGCCCGGGAAGTTTCCCGGCGGTTGAGCCTTCCCGAGGGGAAGATCCTCATTTCTTCAACGGGCGTCATCGGCGTACCCCTTCCCCGGGGGAGGATCATCGGGAAACTTCGAAACCTCTGCGCGGCCCTTTCCAGCTCCGGTTTCAGCGGTGCTGCAAAAGCCATGATGACGACCGACAGGTACGAAAAGATATGCCGCCAGACCTTCAGGGCGGGGGGCAAGACCATAACGATCTGCGGCGTCGCAAAAGGCGCGGGGATGATATCCCCCGGCATGGGAACCTTGCTGGCGTACCTTTTCACCGACTGCCGCCTTCCCCAGCGCAAACTCGACTCCATATTCAGGAGAGCGGTGGATAAAACCTTCAACAGGATCATCGTCGATGGTGATATGAGCACCAATGACACCGCTGCCGTTTTCGCAAACGGCGCGACACTCGCCAGGCCCTTAAAGGAGGTCGAACTGGACAGGTTCGAGAGGAAAATGGCAACGGTGATGAGCGAACTCGCCCTGAAGATAGTTGCTGATGGGGAGGGTGCCACGAGAACGGTAAAGATCGATGTCAGGGGCGCGGGTTCCAGGGGGAATGCGGAAAAGGTCGCGCGGGCCGTGGGCACGTCCCTCCTCGTGAAGACGGCTATATTCGGGGCAGACCTCAACTGGGGCAGGATCGTTGCCGCTGCCGGGAGGGCCGGGGTTCGGATCGACCCCCGTGGGATCGTTGTGCACATCGGAGGGGTGAGGGTGTTCGGGCCGGGAATGGAACGGGTTAGCGGGGGCATCAGGAAAGCGCGGGAAAAGGTGAAAAAAGATTCCTATGACATTACCCTGGACCTCGGCGGGGGGAAGGGTGACTATTTCGTCATAACCTCGGATCTGACCTACGACTATGTGAGGTTAAACAGCGAATACACGACCTGAACACAGGCCGGGGGGGATACGCGGACAAGGCGGGGCCGTTCCCCTGGAGGGATTTTCGGCCGGTTTTTTTAGGTTTTTACTTGATTTTTTGAATGCTTAAGGTTTTAATTTAAAAGTTTGAGCGTTAAATACTCACGGTCCGGACCGGGAAACCCGGTGGCTCGCCTTTCTGCGAGCTCGTTTTCCCGAGGGTGATGGAGCCGGAGGAAAAACCGAAAAGGAGGCTACATTTATGCAGGAGAAGACTCAACCGAAAATTACCATGAAGCAGCTCCTCGAGGCCGGTGTCCACTTCGGGCATCAGACGAGGAGGTGGAATCCGAAGATGGAATCTTTTATCTTCACCGCGAGAAACGGCATTCACATCATCGACCTCCAACAGACGGTGAAGATGTTCGACGCTGCCTATGAATACATCCGGGACATTACGGCACAGGGGAAAACGGTGCTGTTCGTCGGTACGAAGAAGCAGGCCCAGGAGTCGGTCAAGGAAGAGGCAGAGCGGTGCGGAATGCCCTACGTCCATCAGCGCTGGCTGGGGGGTATGCTCACGAACTTTCAAACGATCAAGGGATCCATCGAGATGCTCGACCGGCTGGAAGAAATGGAAGAAGATGGGACTTTTGAGAAGCTGACGAAAAAGGAAGTTCTGGGGCACAGAAAGAAAAGGGATAAGCTCCTGAAGGTTCTCGGGGGTGTGCGCAGCATGAAAAGGCCTCCCGATGCTTTTTTCGTTGTCGACCCGCTCAGGGAGGAAATTGCCGTCAGGGAAGCCCGGAAACTGGAGATCCCCGTTGCAGCCATCGTCGACACGAATTGTGATCCCGATATGATCGACATCATCATTCCGGGAAATGACGACGCGATAAGGGCGATAAAGCTTTTTTTGAGGGTGGTTGCCGATGCGGTTATCGAGGGAAGGGCGGAGTACGAGGCTCAGCAGGCGGGACTTGCCGCAGAGGAGGATGTTGAGGAACCTACAATTTCCCTCATAGACACCGAAGGGGAAGATGAAGGCGAGCCAGGCGAAGGGAGAGAAGGAGTGGCGCTCGAGGCGGATGACACGGGGGCGACGGTTGAAGTTGCGGCTGAAGAAGAAAAGGCCGGGCAGGCTGAAATAGAGGAGCCCGATGGCAGTCCGGCTGCGGAATCCGAAAAAAGCGAATAGAGACAACACAGCATAGGGAGGTTTTTACCATGTCGATTACCCCACACATGATAAAGGAGTTGCGCGAGAAGACGGGAGCGGGAATTATGGATTGCAAGGAGGCGCTCGTCGAGGCAGAGGGGGACGCCGAAAAGGCACTGGACCACTTGAGGAAGAAGGGGCTGGCCCACGCAGCGAAGAAGGCCTCGAGGGTTGCCAGCGAGGGCCTCGTAGAGTCGTACATACATGGGGGAGGAAAAATCGGTGTGCTCGTGGAAGTTAACTGCGAAACCGATTTCGTGGCGAAAACAGAAGAGTTCCGGGAACTTGCCAGAAATATATGCATGCAGGTTGCGGCATCGAACCCCCAGTGCNNAGTGCGTGTCGATCGAGGATGTTCCCGAGGCCGTGATACAGAAGGAGAGGGAGATATACCGGGAGCAGGCACTGGATTCGGGGAAACCCCAGAAGGTAATCGAGAAGATCGTCGAGGGGAAGCTCGGCAAGTTCTACGAGGAAGCGTGCCTCCTCGAACAGGATTACATCAGGGATCCCGAAAAGAAGGTCAGGGATGTGGTGGCAGACGCTGTTGCCAAGTTCGGGGAAAACATCGTGGTCAGGAGGTTTGAGCGCTTTGTCCTCGGTGATGGGACAAAGCAGGCATAAAAGTTTGGCCGGCCGGTCATCGGAAGGAGGTTAGACGAAAAAGGCGATGGGATTTCCGTACAAGAGAATCCTGCTGAAGCTGAGTGGAGAGGCCCTCATGGGCAAGCTCGATTCCGGCATCGACTCCGATGTCCTCGGATTGGTGGCAAATGAAGTCAAGGCGGTCATAGAGCTCGGAATACAGGTCGCGCTCGTGGTGGGGGGTGGAAATATCCTCAGAGGTACGGTTACGGCCCAGGATTACGGCATCGACAGGACGAGTGCCGATTATATGGGTATGCTCGCAACGGTGATCAACAGCATCGCCCTCCAGGAAGTGCTCGAATCCAAGGGTGTTCACACGAGGGTCCAGTCTGCCATCGAACTCAGGCAGATTGCCGAGCCCTACATCAGGAGGAGGGCAATCAGACATCTCGAGAAGGGCAGGGTCGTCATATTTGCGGCAGGTACCGGCAACCCTTATTTCACCACCGACACGGCGGCAGCGCTCAGGGCGATGGAGATCAGCGCCGATGCGATATTCAAGGCTACAAAGGTTGACGGTGTGTACGATGCAGACCCCAATGAGTACCCCGATGCAAAGCGGTACGAGAAGCTGACCTACTTCGACGTTCTGAGCAAAAGCCTGAAGGTCATGGATTCCACCGCCATCTCCCTCTGCATGGACAACAAACTTCCCGTGGTCGTCTTCAATCTCATGGAGAACGGAAACATTCTCCGGGCCGTCAGGGGGGAGAAAATCGGGACGATAGTCAGGGAGTAGAGAAATGGACTGGAAAGACGAGATGAACCGGAAAATGGGAAAAAGGATCGAAGTTTTTCAAAAGGAGCTCGGGAAGGTCAGGACCGGCAGAGCATCTCTTGCGATACTCGATGGAATTAAAGTTTCCTATTACGGGGAGCAGACTCCGCTGAACCAGGTGGCGACACTCACCGTGCCGGAAAGCAGGCTGATAGTAGTTCAGCCCTGGGATGCCCAGATGATACCGGTGATCGAAAAGGCGATCACGTCGAGCAACCTGGGTCTCAACCCGGTGAATGACGGCAAGATAATCCGGATCCAGATTCCCGTGCTTACCGAGGAGAGAAGGATCGATCTGGTTAAGACGGTGAAGAAGATGACGGAAGAGGCGCGGGTTGCCATCAGGAACATCAGGCGGGAATACATGGAAGTTGTCAAGAGCATGGAAAAGAACAAGGAGATTTCCGAGGACGACCTCAAGCGGAGCCAGGAGGAGATTCAGAAAGATACGGACAGAAACATCCGCGACATAGAAGAAATTTTCAAGGGTAAAGAGAAGGAGATACGCGAAATATAGATATCTTTCTCCGGGATCTTCGGAGACGGGGGCTTTTGACCTGCACGGGGAAAGCCCTCTGTTTTTTTAGGGGGCGATGAGATGATGACTCTGCTGCAAGTGCCCAGGCACGTGGCGGTAATCATGGATGGCAACGGTCGATGGGCGGAAATGAAAAAAATGCCCCGCGTATTCGGCCACAGGGCGGGCATGAAGTCGGTGAGAAGGGCTGTTGAGTATGCCCATCAGAATAAAATTCAATACCTCACCCTCTTCGCCTTTTCCATGGAAAACTGGGGGAGACCCAGGGATGAAGTGGATGCTCTCATGAACCTGTTGAAGGAGTATATCGACAGGGAGCTGTCTGAGATGGTCTCAAAAGGGATAAGGCTCAACGTTATCGGCAACCGGGATATGATCCCCGGCCACGTACAGGAGAGAATCGACTACGCCCTCGCAGAAACCGGGGAAAACGACGGCCTCGTCCTCACCCTTGCCCTTTCCTACTCCGGAAGGGACGAGATCGTAAGGGCGGTTCAAAAAATTTTGGACGAGGGGAGGCACGAAAAAGGGGCAGAGCTTCTGGACGAAAATGAATTCGGACGCTTTCTCGACACGTCCGGAATTCCCGATCCCGATCTCCTCATAAGGACCAGCGGGGAGATCAGGATCAGCAATTTCATGCTCTGGCAACTTGCCTACACGGAGATCTATATCACCGATAAGCTGTGGCCTCAATTCACGAAAAAGGACTTTGACCGTGCCATACGGGAATTTTCAAGGAGGAAAAGACGATTCGGATTGACACGCGAACAGGTCGATGCGTCTCCGTGATGCCATGCTCCTGAAGAGAATCGCGACAGCAAGCATCCTGATTCCCCTCGCGGCGGGAGCGGTATACTATCTGCCGCACAGGGCGTTTGTCCTGTTCCTGGTTCTCGTGGCATTTCTCTGCAGCATGGAGTTTTCCTCCATGTTCTTCGTAAAAGGCCCGATATCACTCATAGCGTTCCCCCTTACCGTGGCGGGATCCGTTTTCTTTGGCTGCGCAAACAACGGCGAAAACCTGGCTATGCCCGTTCTCGCCGGCTTGATTATCTTCTCTTTTCTATCCCTTTTTACCACGGATGAACCGGGAAAAAGACTCAGGTTCTTATCTGTCAGCATGTTCGGTTTCATGTACATTTATTTCTTCATCCCTTTTTTCAGCCTTCTCAGGGAACTCCCCCGGGGGTATCACCTCATATTCTTCATCGCCGTGACCGTTTACATCGGGGACACGGCGGCCTACTTTGTGGGGACCAGGTTCGGCAAGGTCAAGCTGGCGCCTTCCGTCTCACCGGGAAAGACCGTGGAGGGGGCCGTGGCGAGCACGCTATTTGGCACTTTGGCGGGGTTCCTCTACCTGCGCTTTTTTTACCGGCTGGACACACTTCTGCCCCACATACTGCTTCCCCTTATCGTTTCCACCGTCGGGCAGATCGGTGACTTGATCGAATCGCTCCTCAAGCGCGCGGCGGGGGTAAAGGATTCGGGAAACATCTTGCCCGGGCACGGCGGGGTTCTCGACAGGATCGACAGCATGCTGCTGAACGGGTTTGTCCTATTTTTCTTCTTGAAAGGGGTTTGAGAGAAAGGTGAAACGGGTAGCAATCCAGGGGTCAACGGGAAGCATCGGGATCTCCACCCTCGATGTCATTGCGCAAAACAGGGACCGCTTCGATGTCTACTCCCTCATCGCCGGGGGAAACATTTCGCTTCTCGCTGACCAGGCGCGAAGCTTCAACCCTGCCGTGGTGAGCGTAAAGGGAGAGCGGGAAGCGAGGGGCCTGAAGGAAATGCTCGGAGAAGGCCCTCCGGCAATTGTCTGGGGCGAGAATGGCATAGAAAGGGCATCCCTCTCCGGCGGGGTGGACATTGTCGTGGCCGGCGCGACGGGGATCATCTGCCTGGAGTCGATAGCGAAGGCAGCCGGGATGGGGAAGAGGATAGCCCTGGCAAACAAGGAGCTTCTCGTGGCCGGAGGAAACATCATCATGCAGGAGGCGGCACGGTCGGGGGCGGAAGTCATACCGGTCGACAGCGAGCACTCTGCAATTTTTCAGGCCCTTTCCGGTCACCGGAAGGAGTTTGTGAAGCGGCTGATACTCTGCGCTTCGGGCGGGCCGTTCTTTTTTGACCGGGAAAAGGATCTATCGTCGGTGACCGTCGATGAGGCACTCGATCATCCCGTCTGGCGGATGGGGTCCAAGATCAGCGTCGATTCGGCAACGGCGATGAACAAGGGATATGAAATAATCGAGGCGATGCACCTGTTTGGCATTTCTCCCGACAGGATCGAAGTCATCATTCACCCCCAATCGATTGTTCACTCGATGGTTGAGTTCTCCGATGGTTCCATAATTGCCCAGCTCGGCGTGCCCGACATGAGGATACCGATAGGGTATGCCCTGGCATACCCTGAACGGCTAGAACTCGACCTGTCGGTGAACATATGGGAATCCATGAACGATTTGAGTTTTTACCGCCCCGACCTCGAAAGGTTCCCCTCCCTTGCGCTCGCTATCCACGTGGCCAAAAAGGGCGGAATCCTGCCTGCCGTCATGAGCACGGCAAATGACGTGGCCGTGGAGCACTTCGTCGAAGGGAGGATCAAGTTTACCCACATTTACCGCGTCACGGAGCGGGTCGTTTCAGCTTTCGAGCGGGCCGCCGAAACGGAATCTGCTGACACCATATCAAACATTAGAGAAACGATTGCACGCGCGAAAGACCTAGCTGTTACAATATTAAAAGAAGAAGAGAGGAAAAACTGAAGATTGGTTTACATCTTTTCCTTTATAGTCGTTCTCGGCATCCTGATATTTGTTCATGAATTCGGCCATTTCATTGTGGCAAGAAAGCTCGGCATCGGTGTTCTGAAATTCTCTCTCGGTTTTGGACCGAAGCTTTTCGGGTTCGAAAGAGGGGGTACCGAGTATCTCGTTTCTGCCGTTCCTCTGGGGGGATACGTCAAGCTTCTCGGCGAATCTCCCGATGAGCCGATAGCCCCGGAGGATGTGTCCCGGTCTTTCTCCCACAGCCCTTCCGGCACCAAGCTCATGGTGGTTGCGGCCGGCCCTCTGTTCAATATCGTATTCTCTGCCTTCGTCTTCTGGATAGTCTTCATGACCGGCGTTCCTGTCCTGAAGCCGATTATCGGCGATGTGGTGAAGGATTCGCCGGCTTTCCACGCCGGTGTCGAAAAAGATGACGTCATCGTTTCGATCAACGAGAGGCCCATGAACAGGTGGGAGGATATCGCTGGAGTGATCAAGGAGTTCGGGGCGGAGAATCCCCTCAGGGTCGTCATCAACCGGGGCAGCAGGAATGTGAACCTGGTTTTGCGGGCCGAGGAGAGGGAGGTAAAGAACATATTCGGGGAGCCGGTGAGAGAACCGAAAATAGGAATAATAGCCAAAGGTGATTATTTCATAAAGCATTACAATCCCTTTTCCGCCCTCTTTCTCGGTATCAAGGAAACGGGGAGGATGGTCTACCTCACCGTTGTAACCATCGTGAAGCTGATAGAAAGGGTAATCCCCGCGGACACGCTCGGCGGCCCCATCCTCATAGCGCAGATCGCCGGAGATCAGGCCAAGCAGGGAATGGCTCCCTTTTTCTATTTCCTGGCGTTACTTTCCGTCAACCTGGGCATTCTCAACCTTCTCCCGATTCCGATTCTCGACGGCGGGCACATTCTGATTTTTTCGCTCGAGGCGATTACGGGAAAAACCTTGAGCATGAAGGTAAAGGGTATCGTACAGCAGATAGGGCTCGTGATCATAATCACCCTCACCATTCTTGTTTTTTACAACGATATAGCGAGAATTCTTACGAAATGAGCGGTGACCTGCTTCGTAAAGGTCTCTATCTCGGCATCGAGCCAACAGACCCTCCCGGCAGCATCGCTCTGGGAATTGATGGCCGTGTTCTGTCTTTTCGATCTCAGCCCCGGGAAAGACAATTTTCCGAGGTTTTCCTTCCCCTCCTCGATGAGATGCTTAACGAGGCAGAAAGCGGTAGGTCGGATATCCGGGGGGTGGTCATCTGCTCCGGACCGGGCTCTTTCACGGGTATCCGCGTGGGATTTTCCTTCGCCTTCGGGATCGCTCAGGCAATGAATGTCAGAATTTTTCCCGTGCCGACACTCGATGTCATGGCCTATCGGGCGCCCGCCGGGTATGACCTTGTCGTTCCCGCTCTCGATGCGAGGAAGGGGGAGGTTTACACGGCTCTGTACCGCAGGGAGGAGCAGGGTATATCCCGGCTGAGCGATTATATTTCAATTACTCCCGAAAATCTGGTATATAAAACTGTATCCCAGAACAGCTTTGTCTACGGGCCGGGGTACGTTCGTTACAGAGGGGTATTCAATCGGGGGGGTATCGGTCCATATCCCGGAGAGGAAGACACAGCCGATGCCCTGAGCGCAAGGGCGCTTCTGGAGTATTTTTACTCCGCCGATTCTATTGCGGGGCTCGGTCCCGAAGATGCCCAGCCCATTTACGTCCGGCCATCGGAGGCAGAGCTGAAATATAGCAGGAGGGAAAAATGACGGTAAGGGATCAAAGTATCATCGAAATTCTCGCTAGGAAAGATGGTGATTTCAAAAAGCTCGTCGATGAGCACCGGGAACTTGACAGAAAAATTCAGGAACTCGACACGAGAGTCTACCTTCTGCCCGAAGAGGAGGTGGAACGAAAGAAGCTGAGCAAGATCAAGCTCTCGAAAAAGGATAAAATCGCCAAGATCGTATCTGATTACAAGAAAAAGCTCAGTTAAGTGTATAATTATTAGTTCAAACCGACAAACGGAGAGAAATGCATGAGGAGCCGTAAGATCAAGGAGGGTCTCGAGCGGATGCCCACCAGGGCGCTCATCTGTTCCACGGGAGTTCCCCGGAACGAGATGAACAAGCCATTTGTCGGCGTCGCTTCTTCCTTTACAGACCTGATTCCCGGTCACGTGGGCATGAGGACCCTGGAAAGGCATATCGAAAACGGTGTGTGGGCGGGAGGTGGTGTGCCCTTTATCTTCGGCATTCCGGGAATCTGTGACGGAATTGCCATGGGGCACGTGGGAATGCACTACTCACTGCCCTCGAGGGAGCTCATAGCGGATATGGTCGAGACCATCACGGAAGCCCACGCGCTCGATGCGCTGGTCCTCCTTACCAACTGCGACAAGATCACGCCGGGCATGCTCATGGCTGCGGCGAGGCTGAACATCCCCTCCGTCGTCATCACGGCGGGTCCCATGCTGACAGGGAGGATGGGGGAGAGGAGATTGTCCCTGGTTTCGGATACGTTCGAGGCGATAGGCAGGTACAAGGCGGGCGAGATACAGGATGACGAACTTCACTATCTCGAGGGGGAAGCGTGCCCCGGGGAGGGTTCCTGCCAGGGGCTCTACACGGCGAATACCATGTCGTGCCTGACCGAGGCGATGGGCATGTCTCTCCCGGGGTGTGCCTCGGCTCTCGCAGGGATGGCAAAGAAGAAACAGATTGCTTTCGAAACCGGAAGGGCGATCATGCGGCTCGTCAACGAAGGGCTGCGGCCGCGGGACATCATCACAAAAGAGGCGCTGGAGAATGCTATTCGGGTGGATATGGCCCTTGGCGGGTCCACCAACAGCGTCCTCCATCTCCTGGCCATCGCGAACGAGGCCGGTGTTGACATTCCACTCGACACGTTCGACAGGCTTTCGAGGGAGACGCCGCAGCTTGCCAGTGTCAGCCCGGCGGGCGTGCATTTCATGGAGGATATCGAGTTTGCGGGAGGGATCCCTGCCGTTTTGTTGCGCCTCTTGCCGCTCGTCAAGCCCAGCAAGACCGTCGGCGACATCGACATCGTCGATGTGGCGAAGAGCGCGAAAGTATACTCGGACGAGGTGATACGGCCTCTTGACAACCCCATACGGAGTGAAGGGGGCATTGCGGTGCTCTGGGGCAACCTTGCACCGGATGGCGCCGTTGTCAAGCAGTCGGGTGTCGACGAAAAGGTGTTTACCTTTACCGGCAGGGCCATATGCTTCGATTCCGAGGACGAGGCAATCGAGAAGATCCTGGCGGGCGAAATTCCAGAGAACTCGGTCGTGGTGATCCGGTACGAGGGCCCGAGAGGGGGGCCGGGTATGCGGGAGATGCTGGGCCCCACATCGGCGCTGATCGGCATGGGGCTTGGCGAGAAGGTTGCCCTGCTCACGGATGGAAGGTTCTCGGGGGGTACGAGAGGCCCCTGCATCGGCCACATCTCCCCTGAGGCAATGGAAGGTGGTCCTATTGCCGTTGTCCGTGACGGGGATGAGATTACCATGGACATAAAGGCGAGAAAACTGGAGGTCAGGGTCTCGGACGAGGAGCTGTCGGTGCGGCTCAAGAGTTTCAACCCGCCCCCGCCAAAGGTAAAGAAGGGGTATCTCGCCCGGTACGCAAAAGTCGTGAAGTCGGCAAACACCGGCGCGATCTGTAATGAATTCATCGAGTAAAAATGGAGGAGAAAGTGAGATTAACTGGGGCTGAAATTTTTGTCAGAACGCTCATCGATATGGGGGTGGACACCATCTTCGGGTATCCCGGCGGTGCGGTCATCAATATCTACGACACCCTCTTCAACAACACGTCGATACGGCACTACCTGGTCAGGCACGAGCAGGCCGCCGTTCACGCTGCCGACGGGTATGCGAGAATAGCGGGAAAGCCCGGTGTATGTCTCGTTACGTCTGGCCCCGGTGCCACGAACACCGTTACCGGGATGGCCACGGCTTACATGGATTCGATCCCTCTCGTGGTATTTACCGGCCAGGTGCCCACGCTCCTTATCGGGAACGATGCCTTCCAGGAAGCAGACATCGTGGGAATCTCGAGACCCTGCACGAAATACAACTACCTGGTCAAGGACGTGAATGACCTGGCAAGGATAATCAAGGAGGCCTTCTACATCGCATCGAGCGGGCGCCCGGGGCCCGTTCTCGTCGACCTTCCGAAGGATGTGCTGACTGCGTCAACTGAATACGTCTTCCCCAAGGAGCTCAAGCTTCGCGGTTACAACCCGAACTACAAGGGCCACCCGAAACAGATAGAGAAAGCGGTGGACCTGGTGTTCAACTCACGGAGGCCGATCATATACGCGGGCGGCGGGGTGATACTCGGCGATGGCGCTAAATACCTGACCGAGCTGGCCGACCTTCTCGGTGTGCCGGTAGCGCTGACCCTCATGGGCCTTGGCGGCTATCCCGCCTCGGGAGAGAACTTCCTGGGCATGCTGGGTATGCACGGAACCTATGCGGCAAACATGACGATCACGAACAGCGACCTCATCATCGCCATCGGAGCCCGGTTCGACGACAGGGTGACGGGGAAAGTAGACGAGTTTGCACCCCTTGCGAAGATAATTCACATCGATATCGACCCCACATCGATCAAAAAGAACGTTCACGTCGACATACCCATCGTCGGGGACGTGAAGGACTGCCTGAAAAAGATGATCAATATCGTGAAGGGCAAAAAGGAAGTGAAGGAGTACAGGCGCAAAATACGGCCCTGGAAGAGCCAGGTCGAAAAGTGGGACGCCGACCACCCCCTGAAGTACAAGGAGAGCAAGTCCCAGATCAAACCGCAATATGTGGTGGAGCTGATATACGAGAAGACTGCAGGAAAAGCGATCATTACGACGGAGGTCGGGCAGAACCAGATGTGGGCGGCCCAATTCTACAGATTCGACAAGCCGAGGACCTTTTTGACCTCGGGCGGCCTGGGTACGATGGGCTACGGTTTCCCTGCGGCTATCGGTGCCCAGGTGGCCAAACCCGACATGCTCGTCATTGATATCGCGGGAGATGGCTCGATTCAGATGAACATCCAGGAGCTCGCCACGGCCGTGCAGTATAAGCTGCCGGTCAAGATTGCCATTCTCAACAACGGAAGCCTCGGCATGGTGAGGCAGTGGCAGGAACTGTTCTTCGATGGGAAGTACTCCCAGACATGCCTGCCATCCTATCCGAATTTCGTCAAGATCGCAGAGGCGTACGGCGCCCTCGGCCTGCGTGCAACGAAACCGTCCCAGGTAGAGGATGTGGTGGAAAAGGCCATAAAGCATCCCGGCCCCGTGGTCATGGATTTCGTCGTCGACCCCCAGGAAATGGTCTACCCCATGGTTCCGGCGGGGGCTCCTATCTCAAAGATGCTTCTCGTGTAGGGTCACAAGGGAGGATTTCATGAAACACACAATATCTGTTCTCGTGGAGAACGAATTCGGGGTCTTGGCGAGGGTTGCGACTCTGTTCAGCGGGAGGGGGTTCAACATCGAGAGCCTGTGCGTCGCTGAAACGATGGACCCAACGGCATCGAGGATAACCCTGGTAACCAGCGGAAACGAGCAGATTATCGAGCAGATACTCAAGCAGCTGAACAAGCTCGTGTGCGTGATAAAAGTCGTAGACATGACGATGGGCGACTTCGTGGACAGGGAACTGATTCTCGTGAAAGTCGCTGCCCAGGAGAGCACGAAGGCCGAGATCCTGCGGCTCGTGGACATCTTCAGAGGGAAGATCGTGGACGTG
>JABAOF010001173.1_pt1 | contig 117872 bp, 129 predicted proteins | sample 7062171 | NCBI WGS metagenome assembly JABAOF01 (sample SAMN14538628, study PRJNA623070) | marine sediment metagenome | biome: marine biome [ENVO:00000428]; feature: marine pelagic biome [ENVO:01000023]; material: deep marine sediment [ENVO:00002113] | place: India: Gulf of Khambhat ... | reverse complement strand
TGCTTTTCACAATAACTCTTCCGTCGTCAAGAACATCTACTACAGTAGCCGAGACTAATGGAGGTTGTCGTAATTTATTGAGTTCCGCCTGAAGAATCCTAACTTCGTTTTCTAGGCGAGTACGTTCCGCTGTTATTTGTTCTCTTTCTAGCTCAAGTTCTCGAACGCGTTGTTCCAACAGAATTGTTCGCTCAGCTAGGCTCAAATAATCCTCGGAAGAGACCGCTTTCTTTCGGAGATCTGTTGAATCGGTCATTGCAAACTCTCTGAGTCAAACGCGCTAAAAGCTTTTTTTATTCCTCCATTGCTGGTTTTAAACCTTCTGAGAGATAATTAGAATATAAACAATTTTTTAGATATTGGCGGGTAAATGATAGCATGGTGGCGAAGAAGCAATATGCCAACCTGCGAAATATGTGGTCGTGAATGTCATTCAACCAGAGAAATCGCCCTTGAGGGTGCACATCTCCATGCGTGTAGTCGATGCGCCCAATTAGGAGAACCAGTCCATCGCAAGAAAAAGCCTAGATTTGATTCCTTAACTCCTCCAATACGTCACCCCGTTTATATCGATCGTGAAATTAGGCGTGGACCACCTCGAGCTCAGCGTCGTGAATTGGTTCCAGTAGAAGATTTTACAAAATTGATTAGGAAAGCACGTGAGCAGAGAGGGATGTCTCAAAAAGAAGTAGCTCGGGAACTTCATGAAAGAACTTCAGTGATAACGAAAGTCGAGAATGGCAAGATGACCCCCACAATAGCTTTAGCCAGAAAATTAGAGCGCTTATTCAAGTTAACACTGCTTGAAGAAGCGGAGTCAGTTGATCTTTCACCTGTACCTTCCCAGAGTTCAGCTACTCTAGGGGATGTTGTTCAGATAAAGCGGAAAAAAACCTCCTCCTAATATTTCCTAAATATTATTCAAAGAATTTGACGGACATGAAACTCACATGAACCCAGCAGAATTACAAATTGTTGTGTTAAAGCTGGATCATCGCCCTGAACGTGATAAACGCCTTACAACCCATGTAGGGTTAGTCGCTCGGGCATTTGGTGCAACAGAATTTTGGATATCAGGATTACAAGACCCCAACATCCCAGAAACAATACATAGAGTATCTTCACAATGGGGAAACCGAAGTTTCCAAGTAATTACAGGAGTAAAATGGCAAACACGGATTCGCTCATGGAAGAAAGATGGAGGTGACATCATTCACCTCACCATGTACGGACTTCATGTGGATGATGTGATATCCCAAATACGCACTTCACCCCACCCAAAACTCATTGTTGTAGGAGGTCCCAAAGTACCCATTGATGTGTTTCGATTGGCTGATTATAATGTTGCAATTGGTCATCAACCCCATAGCGAAGTTGCAGCACTGTCCGTTTTTTTGGACCGACTCTTTGAAGGACAAATACTTCATAGAAAATTTCCTGACGCTACACTCGAAATTGAACCTACCCCCCATGGAAAACGCGTAACTGAATCCGATTAACAATTTCAAGCGATTCAATTCTGGAATTTGCTTTGTTAAACAAAAAGGTCTATATTCGATGCAAGATTAGATTATGTGTAAATCTATGCCCGGACGTGAGACGCTAATTAAGCAGGTTGTCATTGAATTCGCCGGTGAAGACGCATTTGAAGTAGTTACGCGTTTGAAAGAGGATGAAGAAACGACTGATGAGGAAATTGCTAACGATACAGGCATGCGCCTAAACACCGTTCGGAAAATCCTCTACAAGCTCTATGATCTTCATTTAGCGTCATATCGCCGTACCCGCGATAAACAAACTGGATGGTTTGTCTACTATTGGATATTAGAACCCGAGCGCATTCATGGTCTTCTCCACGCGAAAAAAACCAGGGTACTTGAAAAGCTAAAGCAACGACTCCAATTCGAAACGGAAAATACATTTTATCACTGCCACAAAAATGGATGTCCTCGACACACCTTTGAAGAAGCCATGACAAATGCCTTCAAATGTCCAATTTGCAACGGACAACTCGTTCATGTTGAAAATATTCAAACCATCGATTTGCTTAGAAAGCAGATTCAAGTCCTTGAACAAGAAATCGATCACAATTAGTTTTTTTTACTACTAATTTGGCTTCGAGAAGCTTTTTATGGAGCTATTAAACATCTCACCACAGGTTGGGCCGATGGTCTAGCTATCTTCATGGGTTTTTCCCTTTTAGACTAGAAGGCTATGATATCGCGCTTACACCGCGATGGTCGAGGGTTCAAATCCCTCTCGGCCCACCAAAGAACCTTTTTTTACAATAACCTAACTAAGACTTTGTCTACAGGCTTTTTTCGTGGAGCCCATGAACATGAAAAAGTGGTTTGCCCGGTTTGTCCTTTTCTCAGGACTATATGATATCGTTTTAGCCGTGATCTTTCTCTTTGGTTCATCGATAGTATCAATTCTTCTAGACTATCCCATTACAATACTTTCAGGAGCACTTTTACAAATTATTGGAGCATTTCTACTCGCTTTTGGAATCGCATTATTAGTTGCATCAAGAAATCTCGATCAGTACATCATAATACCTGTTGCAAACACACCTGGCCGCTTAATTGCCTTCACAATTTTAGTATACTACATTCTATTTGGATTACCTCCAGCCCTTCTTATTCTTGGAATCATCGATGGTATAATTGGAATTGTCTTCACCATCTTCATTATCGCTATTCCTGACTACAGTTTCCGCTCTGTCTTCAAGAACAGATCATCATAATGTTTTTAATAAGGCAACTTCTACAAGCAAACAGTCAGTGCCGGGGTATCCTAGCCTGGTAGGGAGCAGGCCTGCTAAGTCTGTGTCCATTGGACTCACGAGTTCAAATCTCGTCCTCGGCGCCATTCTTCACCTAATTTCAGTAATAGTATTCCAGAGTTGTACTTCATGCCGTTTACTCCCTTCCACCTGGGTCCGAGCCTCTTGATTGGACTGATCTTCTTTCCATTTTTGTTCCTCCCCAACATCTTGTTTGGGAGTATCATCGTTGACCTTGAACCACTAACCTTTCTTCTTCTCGATTCACCGGTGCTGCATTTATTCTTTCATACATTCTTGGGAGCGACAATAGCAGCTCTACTTATGGCAGTGGGAATTTTCCTTCTCAGAGGCGTTTTGGAAAAAATAATGACAGCCTTTCTCCTTCCTCAAATCGCCTCTCCGCTAAATATCACCGTAGCCACGCTCATTGGCGCGTATTCACATATTGTATTAGATGCGCTCTTATACCCCGAAATGCAGCCATTTTGGCCAATATTGGGAAATCCATTCCTAGGGTTCGCATCCTATTCGACAATCACATTCTTCAGCATCGTATGTTTCATAGTTGCAATTCCACTATACATTATCCAAATTTGGCGCTCAAAAGGGCGGACTAAGTAAAGGTTAAATATCGCGAGAGTGTGTGAGCTGATTGGACGGTGAGCCTAGGCGGGGGGCTAGAAGTCCCGCAGCACCGCTACGGGCTGGCTAAGGCTCCCCTGTACCGCAGATGCTCTCTACGGCGGGCTGAATGCCGACGTTAGGCTTTCTGACCTGTTGTACGACTCACTGTTCAAGGCAGTGACGATCCGCCTCGGAGGATCGCTGGTGGCGGTAGGCTTTTCGTAGGAAGGGCTGAATCGTCTTTATCAGGTGAACCCAGCGAGACCCGGGAGGGAGCAGCGTAAACCTGTACTGTTGATGCTTCCGAGATCCGGGTCTGAGACCTAGCGGTGAGTACGGCATCAGTGAGGGTTGACGACCGTCGGGGCTTCCGTCCACCCTTTACCCCTTTTTTGTAGATGAGTATCCAAGGGTTTCTCTATGAAGACATACTGCGCAGACTCGCTGAGAGGTGATTTCACCACAAACCTGACACTTCTGATATGGAGCCTCTTCATCATTTTGAAGGGATTCGATGATTTTCATGATGGTTGCATGTAGGTTGTATTTGGATCCTGGATGTTCGATTTCGAAGGTGTTGAGCCACTTCCGTATTTCTGAGCGTAAAGATGTTTCTTTGTAGGAACATGGAGGATGGTATATGGGATATCCAAGTAATTGTGAAAATAAGGCAATATCACTTTCAAGGAGGTGATACATGGGTTTAATACGAGGGATTAGCCAGTCGGGAACTCCTTTAAGATAGGGCGTAATTCGTGATAGGCGTAGCAAATCTCCACGGATGAGGTTCATAAGCATCGATTGAATTTCATCATCAAGATTATGTCCTAAAGCAAGTTTGTCAGCCTGGATTTTTCGAGCCAGTAAATTTAATCCCTGTCTCCGAAGAGTTCCACAATATGCACAAGGGGAAAGGGGTGATTGCATGGCTTGGGTTTGTGTGGCAACCTCATCCAGGGTAAGTGAAAACAGGTCGTGATATGAGGAAGTCACATGTTCGACGTTGAGCGTGTTCGTCACGGTTCGTAACACCTTTTGACGATCACGGTCATGTTTACTCCCTTCTTCAAGAGTAATTGCTATTACTTCCGATTCAGGAAACCGCTGTTGGATTTCCACAAGAACCGCCAAGAGCACAGTACTATCTTTGCCACCCGAATAAGCAACGGCGATTCGATCTGTTCGTTGCAGCATATTGAATTTCGAAATAGCCATCCGAATAGCGTTGATAACAGATTCGCGAAAACACCTCTCACAGAGTACCTCACCTGAATATGGTCGAGAAATAATCGAAGTGGCCCCACACATGGTACATTCATTCGTCATAAACGTCATATTGATTGTGCGCATTTAGTAATAAATTTCCATTCATTTACCGAAAGAACCAAGCAAGAAGGCCGGGAGTGAGAATTGTGAATATAATGTTAAGAGCAAGAATGGTAAGTGCAGTGATTCGGAGACCCCACAAGAGGGCTTTCCCACCTCTTCGCTCAAGAGAGATTGTGACATCAATGAGATCTTTCCAAAGTCTGTCACCATCTAACGGAGGAACAGGCAAGAGGTTAATAATTGCAAGACTGAGCGTAATCATGAAGAACCAAGTTAGACTTTCGTAGAACTGAGTACCTAATGTCGGCCCGAGAAGGCTAAATGGATAAGCCAGTGGAACATATGTCCGTATGAAAATCCCGATAAAGGGAAGCGATGCGTTAGTGGGATTCACACCAACTACAAGCGGAATTGTGCCTTCTAGCACTGTGAATATCACCAAATCACCAGGACTTGCATTTAGCATGAAAGCACTAAGATCTTGGTTAGTTTGAATAGTTGTATCATTCATTTCGATGATAACCATGCCAGGAGCAAGCACACCGTCCGCTGGACTGCCTGGAACGACACTATTAATGAGCGCTCCACTAGGGATAGGAATAATTACAAAAATGAGGAGAATCAATGCGATTGCAGCAACAGCAAGATTGGCACCTGAACCAGAAGCAAAAAGCCGAGCCCGTTGTCGCCGTGTAGTTTTAATTTTAACATATTCTTCATCGGGTTCCACGAATGCCCCGAAAAAGACCAAAAATACGAAGAGCCCTGAACTTTGAACAGGAATGTTGTCAGCACGGGCAGCAATTCCATGAGCGAGCTCATGAACAATGACTGCAACAATTAAAGGAAAAAGGATCATCAAAAAGAAATTGTAAGACATGGTGAGACCCGGAATGAGAGGAGCTACCGGTCCTGGAGAAGCGGGTTGCCCCAAGAGCGCTTTAATAAATTCCCAAGCATTTGATCCCAAGAAGTAGAACCCAAATAATGAGAAAAAGAAAGCGACACCGATGAAAAATGACCAAATGTAGCGCCACGCGCGAGGATGCCATCTTCCGATCCAATCTAATAAGTTGTTGAACCGTTCTGTTCGTGCAAAAAGCATGAAGGGACCGACTTCAACCCCATATTTTTCTAACTTGAAGACTGAGGCGAGTCCAATGATTATCATCCATGCCATTAGAATGAGAAGCCATGGAAGTAAAGGAAGGAGGAATTCGAATTGTAGCATCCGACATGTCGCCTCGATAATGCCCACAGTTTAAGGATTGAGTATAAATGTTTGATGCACCGATGAGAGAGAAGCTTTTAAGAGATACGGCAGGGGCTCGATTGGTGAGCGTGAAACCATGTCATCTCAGTACAGTATTGTATTCGTTACTGTAGGTAAAATGAATGAAGCCAAAAGGATTGGACGTAAACTGGTTAAAGACTCGCTTGCATCATGTGTTGGAATGATTCCCCAAAAATCGATTTATTCTTGGAAAGGAGAAATCGTAGAAGATGCCGAGATTTTGCTCTTAATAAAAACAAGAAAAGACATGTTTAACCAACTAAGAGAAACCGTGCTAAACATGCATAGCTATGAGGTCCCTGAAATAGTCAGAATCGAAATCCAAGAAGGTCATAAGCCCTACCTTCAATGGATTGAAGAGACTGTTAGAACCCCTGAATAGGATCGATATAGAATGCCCCGAGAGAAAACAACCCGCCGGGATACTGGAAGCCATGATGTCATATATTCCAAAGAAAGGTGGTCTCATCTCGCCAAATTACGACAACAAGCCATTGAAATCATGGACACATTGAAACTCATTGGAGTTGACCCCTTAATCCATGGCAGTATTTGTAGAGGCGATGTTACTGAACAAAGTGATATCGACGTTTACCTTCCAAGGGTCATACCCTCGTTTTCTGTTGAGTTTGCATTAACAGAGGCCGGTTACCAGATAACCCACCGAGAGCTAGTACACGCAACCCCATTTCACGCTATTAAAGCCCACATATATTTGCCCAACAATTCTGTGGTGACGTTTCCTCTAACAAGCCCTGCCCCGATTGAACTTGAATTTTATCAGTTCGGTGGATGTCTTAATCAATCAGATCTCCAAAAGGAAATACGTGTCCCAGGTGTAGACAAACGTCTAATTCTAATTGAACCAACCGAAAAAGGACACGTTGAAACACCAGTTATTGGAAATGAACTGATTGTTGCAAAGAAAGTTGGCGTTAGTCTTAAAATCGTCAAAGAAAGAGTCAAAATTCTAATGCGTCGGGACGAAGTCGGTCGCACTGGAGTGTACCTGAAGCGCCAACTGGCTCCTGAGGACACCTTTGAAGCTGTTCTTAAACACGTTAGCGATCGCGATCCTGTCGTCCGCCGTCGAGTGCAAAAGGGTTGAACTGATGTGGTCCGCGATATCCACCTTTCACATGGAAATTCTCCGTATATTGGACGCCTTACAAAGGGTTGTCGTCAGTGTATGAAGGGTGCTAAACTCGTACTCTTTGTCACTGGTAACTGCTCAAAGGATTGTTATTATTGTCCAATATCTGAGGAACGACATAATCGAGATGTTGTTTTCGCCAATGAAGTTGAGATAGGTGCCGTTGAACAAGCAATAGCTGAAGCGCATATGATTAATGCCACAGGAATGGGAATCACTGGTGGTGAACCGCTGTTAAAATTAAAAAGAACATTGAAATTCATTCGCGCATTCAAAAATGAATTTGGAGAAGCATTTCATATCCATTTGTATACTGGTCTTGAACCCGTTCCTCTTGACGTAGTAAAGGAACTTTTAGATGCAGGGTTAGATGAATTACGACTCCATCGCTTTGAGGTCGGAAAAGATTACCAAGAATTACAGAAATTAATGAAAGGTCGTGGACAGCTTGGCATTGAAATCCCGATTATTCCTAGCATGCTAGAACAGCTTAAGGACATGTTTCGGCGACTAGATGAGATTGGTATTGATTTTATAAATTTAAACGAAATGGAATTCACTTCCTTTAATGCCCAACAATTACGAAAAAGAGGATTCGTATTAGATTCTGATACTATTGCAGCAGTCCAGAACAGTGAAGAAGCGGCGTTAACACTTCTTGAGTGGGCTACATTAAAGACTTCATTGAATATCCATTATTGCCCACTTTCACTAAAAGATGGAACACAGTTGCGAAATCGCTTCAAACGTCGAGCAAAAAATATTGCAAAATCCTTTGAAAGGATTTCAAAGGAAGGACTGCTTGTGAAAGGCGTCATAACCCCTTCAACTACGGGTAGTTTAACAGACATTCAAGAATTATTGGAAAATGAGTACGACATTCCAACAGAACAAATTTACGTAAATGAATCTAAAAGACAAATTGAAACATCAACTCGTATTGTACGCCGATTAGCAAACCGATTGAAAGCGCGAGGATTTAGTGTAGGAATAGTAGAAGAATATCCCATCGACACTCGGTTCCAAGTGTCATATTCCCCGCTCTAAGTGCCAGGTAAACGAAACCGAAGAAGGGCGACCAACCCACCTAATCCTTCAAGTTGCTTCCCAGCTTCATGATCCGCACTGAAAATCTCCAATGATCCCGCTTGCTTTTCCACCTGGCGCATGATATTTTCTAATTCCCGCCGATAATCAGGCTGCGCCTCCCGGAACAATTTATCAAGAACTAGTAAGGTCTCGACTGCACCAAATTGTACAGCCCTGACGATATCATCCCAGCCATATGCGGTTTTTCCGGTATCTTTGCCCAAATTCTTCATTACCTCTTCCATAAGACGAATTTCACGATTTAGTCGAATTTCACTAGCAATTCGTTCAACAATCCCCCGATTTAGTGCTTCATATATCCCTGCCACAGTTCCTGTACTCACATGTTCTAAAAGCAATCTTCCTTTACACGCTGGGACCTTATTTTTCAGATATTCAGCAAGCTTTTCTTTTGTTGATCCCGGTCCAACAATAACTACACGGGTATTTTCAGGTAGCCGTTCAAGTAGTTCTTTCAGTTGTGTAGCAACGCCTGCGAACATTTGATCCATCGTCTCATCGGTTTGAATGTATTTGCCATATTTACCGCGCGCGGTTCCATGAACTTCAACGCGAACATCAATTCCGGAATCATCAATAATGCCAATAGAAGCTTGGTCTTCTTCTACAGCAATGACTATTAGTCGTTGTCCTTTCCGCGAAGCCGCATCTTGTAAACGGCGAAGGAGCAGATTGGACCACCGTTCTTTAACAATTTCAACCTTAAGACCCGGTTCGACATTAATGGTGTGATAGGTTCCAATTGACACAAAATCCTCAGGACCTTCTAAGATTTTTCCTTTTACTCGAAGACGATTGGAATACTTGTGCAAAGATACTTCCTCGACAGTTAATCGAATGAACATTCGCCGACGCTCGCCTTTATCTGGACGCGAGGAGTCCCCAGAATCTCGCCGGACACGTCTAACTGTTCGTGCAGCTACCTGATCACCCGAAAGAATTACATTATATAGGTGCCACAAGTCATCCATATCTTCGGGGACAACAACGATTTTACCAATTTTCAACCTTTTCGCAACAATTTTCACGAACAGTCGCCTCAGCACTTCATAAGACCCAGAACCTCACACATATTTCAATCCACTGCAAGGAATTCTTGTAATGATATCAATTCGCCCAATTAAAAAAACCGATTTATTGCAAATTGCGCAAATTGAGTTCGAATCCTTTTCTGACCCTTACCCACTCCATCTTTTTCAATACCTAGCGGATTATGCGCCAGCTTTGTTCTTAGTTGCAGTTGAAAACACTGTCCTTCTTGGATATATCGTTGGAGAAATTAATCATAGAGCTGGATTCAATAGGGGCCAATTACTTTCCCTCGCAGTCAGAAGAAAAAAACGCCGTAGAGGAATTGGCCGGCAACTACTTCATGCGCTAATTGATGTTCTTAGAGCGCATAATTGTAGAGAATTAGTTTTAGAGGTAAGAGTTTCGAACCATAGTGCGAAAGCCTTCTATCAAAAGCACAATTTCCGAGAAACAAAGCGAAGCCGTAAATACTACGAGAATGGAGAAGATGCAATAATTATGGTACTAAATTTGGAGGACCTATTGTGACCCCGCCTGAGGTAAAATTATGTCTATTCATCTTGTCAGGTGAGCATGAAACGCTACCACAGGCGGAACTTTGTGCAATATTAGAATCTGAGGGATTTTCGTATTCAATTAAGAGTCGTGATAGACGAATCCTATTGATGGAGGTAGATTCGGAGGGGGCCCGAATTGCCGTTCAAAGAGCAGGATTAGTGAATCATGCAAGTGTTGTGGTGTTCGAATCGACTTCTGAAGAGACTATGATTCTCCAAGCACTCAAAAAGATGGATTTTACCAAGTTGATTCGCCCTAAAAGTCGATTCGGTGTAAAGGTCACACGAATTAGACGAGAAGCGTCTGAATTCAATGTGGACGAACTACAAGGGAAAATTGGTTCTGAAATATGGAAGGCAATGAATGGGGAAATCGAGATTTCCTTAACTTCCCCTGACGTATTATTTTTTGGAGTGATAAACGGAAATCAGTTCTTTTTTGGACCACACCTAGCTTCACGTGGTCGAAAAGGTTTTTCACAGCGACGAAGCCCCTTCCGACCCTTTTTTGTTCCCAGTGCTATCCACCCTAAAATAGCGCGAGTTCTGGTAAATCTAAGCCGTGCTTCTCCTGGGAACAATTTCCTCGATCCCTTTTGCGGAACAGGAGGTCTTCTTCTCGAGGCAGCCGAGATTGGGTGTATTCCAATTGGGCTAGATATTGATGTTTCCATGGTTGCAGGAAGTCAACAAAATCTTGCTCATTTTGAAGTACCGTTTTATGGAGGCTTGGCGGACGCTCGGGAACCACCGATACGAGAAGAAAGTTTTGACGCCCTCGCTACCGACCCACCATACGGGCGATCGAGTTCGACAAAAGGAACTGCAATTGTCAATCTGATTGTAGCAAGCTTGACATCGTTTGCCAAAGTTCTGAAACCAGGAGGATATCTATGTCTTGCCTTGCCGTTAGAATATTACAAGGAGAACCTAATACCTTCTGATAGGTTCATTATCAAAGAGACCCATACCATGCGCATTCATCGAAGTCTCTATCGTCACATTGTTGTTTTGGAGCGGAAATAACATGACTAAAAAAACTGTAAGAGTGCATTTCTTAGGTGTGGGTGGAGGTATTCCTTCAGTAACACAAGCTCCACCTGCAATCGCCACTTATTTCCAGGGGAAACTCTTGCTCTTCGATTGTGGTGAGGGAACTCAACTACAATTACAACGAGTAGGTCTCAGCCCACAGCGGATTAGAGAAATATTCATCTCACATCTCCATGGGGATCACGTTTGGGGACTACCAGGACTTATTTCGACGATGGTTTTGCTCAAACGAACCAACGCCCTAACAATCAATGGACCAGCAGGTATGAAGAAATTTATCGAAACCACCTTGGAATTAACTCACACACATGTTGATTTCGAATTATCAATTAAGGACGTGAAGAAAGGAATTATTTCAGATCAAGAGCAGTACCGTGTAAAATGTCTGCCTGCTCTTCACAATATTCCGTCCCTTTCATACGTTTTGCAAATGGCAGACATTCCGGGTAAATTCAATGTTAAAAAAGCCCAACAACTTGGAGTTCCCTCAGGCCCCCTTCGCAAACGTCTGTATCAAGGACAATCAATCGAAACTTGTGAAGGTAGGATTGTCACGCCTAAAGATGTGTTAGGACCAACGCGAAAAGGACATATCATTGTGTTTTCAGGAGATACCGCGCCAAACGAGAGTTTAGCTAAGGCAGCTAAGAATGCCAGCTTATTGATTCATGATGCGACATTTATTACATCTCATCTGGAGAATGCGATCAAATACCTACACTCTACGGCAGCACAGGCAGCTCAAATAGCTGCTGAAGCGAAAGCTACTCATCTTGCATTAGTTCACATTAGCCCTCGATATTCGTCCAGCGAAGAACATGAAAAAGAGGCAAAGTCAATCTTTCCTGAAAGTTTCGCACCCAAGGATTTAGATTGCATAGAACTCACGCCTTCAAATTGATGGAGCCAAAACATCATTTGAGTTGGAGATTATTACGCACCTGAGGTTTACCTTTAACAGTTGGAGGGGTTACATAATCAATTACATCTTGAATGTTGATTGCTTGAATTTCAACCAGTATTGGACCCATCGCAGAAAAATCACTGATGTCACAAAGATGAAACCGATTCACGACGGCTGCTTGCCGTTGTATCCCAAATTTTACTGTATTGTCTTGAATTGATTTGAGTAGTTGTTGTCTGACAGCTTCAAGAATGCGTTGTTCACGAAACTTCTTTGCAAACATTGCAATCGATTCGGGTCCAGTGGCTTTTCCAATGAGAACCAGCCCTAATTCAGGATCTTGTTTGGTCTCAAAAACTACTGGTGGACACAGGTTTTTAAAAGCCATCTTGACTTTTTGGATATTCTCAGTTGGTTTAATGTCCGCCCATAATCTAACTGAGATAATTAGTAGTGCCCCCCCGTTATTTAGTCCAAACCAAATATTTGTGTGAGAACCTGGCGTATATTTTCTTTGAGTTCGTCATATTCGCCTTCATTAACAATCATTATATCTGCCTGAGCAATTATCCGACCTAATCCGACATCGAGTTCGCGAATATCTCTTTCATGAAATGTAGTTTGAGTTATTGCATCATCCTCACGACAACGCTGACGAAGGCGTTCAAATCGAATGCGTGGCGCAGCATGCACCGCAACGACAAGTACTTGATTTATTGTCTCTCGAAACACCTTGATTTCCGCTTCACTTCTTGCTCCGTCAATTATCACATCTGATTCAGATATGTCTAGGAATTTTTCAATAATTCGTTCTGCAATAACCGCTGGTCCAAACTGCTCGCGGAGTTCAATCATGACTTGTCCGAGCGTCTGAGGATTGTGAGGAAGGTGCCGACAAGTCACTTCTTCACGAACCACATCACCCATCACAAAGACAGGAATTCCAAGATCTTTCGCTATGGTAACGCCGACGGATTTCCCTGAACCCGGCATCCCACAAAAAATTACGGCTTTTTTCACGGGCAACATAACCACGATTCAAAATGTAGGATTACTTATACAAGCGCTTATCCTTGGAGTCGTGAAGGATTTCTACATGTTGGAATGTAGATTCATCGATAGTCGAAAGCCCCTTTGAAAGGGCATGATGAAGTGCTCCTTTCAAGACACGATCTTTCAAATCTCGCCCTGAATAGCCTTCTGTACGTCGAGCAATAGAGTCCAAATCTGCATCAACACGCATTGGTAAACTTGATGAATATTTCTTTAGAATTTTCAGTCTGTCACTAAAATTGGGTAGAGGAAAAATAATTTCTTCCTCGAATCGGCTTCGTAGGGCAGGGTCTAAGAAATCCCTACTATTCGTTGCTGCAATTACAACAACGGCCTCTTGATCTTCAATTAAATCAAACTGGGAGATGAGAGAATTCACAACTTCTGTGACATCACCACGGACCGATTGGAAACCACGATCGAGCCCGATTGAGTCAATCTCATCAATGAACACAATACATGGTTTCTTCCGAACAATGTCTTCAAAGAACTTATTGACCTTGTCAGCTCCTGCGCCAACATGTTGTCCAATTAGTGAAGTTGCCTTCACATATGCAAATTCAGTTTCCGTCTCCCAAGCAAGCGCGCGGGCCAACATTGTTTTACCTGTACCAGGAGGCCCATAGAAAAGTACTCGTCGAGGTGCCCATTCTGCGAACCGAGAAGGGTCAGCAATATATTTTTGAATAATAAGGCATTTTGCCTTTGCCTCTTCATGACCAATAACGTCATTAAAACTAATTTTACGACCCTTTGTCGGGAATACTTCAGGGGGTTCAATAAGCCGAATCTTAGTATCAGAAACGATATGGGCTTCTGTTGGAATAACTGAAACGACTTCAAAGGCAAAATCAGGGAGGAGCAGTTGATCAAATAAATAATCAGTTGGTTTTACTCGGATTCCTTGCCATTGGTCAACAGCATATGCGGTAAAGAGCTTTTCATCCCGAATACGAAGTAAAGGATTTACCGGAGCACTATTAACTTCAAGGGGATAACCTGCAGGGCGTAAAACAACTTCTTTGGCGGGAATGATTTGTTGGGTCAGCCTGTCATCAGGTGTTCGTGAAATTTCAGTATGCGGTTTTCGTGAACGAGATGATTTTTTTGTCTTCAACCAATCAATGCCTCCCAGAAGCGAGCTGTTCGCCTTTGGTAATGGAGAATGATATAAAGTTTCCTGCTGATTTATCGATAAAACAAAGTGTTGATGTAAGATGACTGAGATTCGGAGTTTTATTGCAGTAGAAGTTAATGATTCAGAAGTAATACGACAGATTCAAAAAATTCAGCAAGACCTCCTATCAAGTGGAGCAAAACTGAAACTTGTCGAACCACAGAATCTGCATTTTACACTTCATTTTCTCGGAAATATTGAGGAAAAACGAATACCAGAATTAGCTGGCATTCTTCAAAAGGTTAAGGGAACTGAGTTTGATGTTGAACTCGTAGGTTTGGGTTGCTTTCGTCCACAAAGACCGCGGGTAATTTGGATTGGGTGTAAAACTGGTGCAGAACAACTTATTCAACATCAGAAATTTCTTGGTCGAGAACTTCGATTACAAGGATTTCCAGCAGAGAAGCGCAAGTATTCGCCACATTTAACTGTAGTGAGAGTGCGAAGCGGTTTGAATCGAGATCATCTTATAAAATTGGTTCAACAGAATGCTAATATGGAATTTGGAAAATTCCAAGTCAAAGACATAAAGCTAAAGAAAAGTACGCTAACCCCCAAGGGACCGATCTATGAGGATTTAACTGTGAAGACTTTTGATGAAAAATAAGTTAGTTACGAATATGTAACGGTAAGGTCAATGAAGATTCTTGTCACAGGTGCAACAGGATTTATCGGACGGAAACTCGTGACAAGATTAATCAAAGAGAAACATGATGTAACAGCTCTAGTCAGAAAAACTAGTGACGTAAAAAGCCTGCCCAAAAAACTCCGGCTTATCGATGGAGATATGACTGATAATTTTTCATTAGAAACCGCGGTCCAAGACATTGATGTTGTTATTCATCTGGCCGCGTATTTTAATTTCTACCCTAAAGACAAGAAGCTCCTTTACAGAGTGAATGTTGAAGGAACACAAAATTTGGTTAATGCGTGTGTAAGAGCAGCTGTTAATCGATTCATCTACATATCTACAACAGAAGTGATTGGACCCGTTGAAAATCCTCCTGGAACCGAGGATTCACCCCTTCGCCCACAATTTGAATATTCGAAAAGTAAGGTGAAAGCAGAAGAAATTGTAAGGGCCGCTTCAGTTGGAACTACACTTGAATATGTTATTCTTCGTCCAACTGGTGTAATAGGAGAAGGTGAACTTTACACCGTTTTTGAAACCATTGAAGCGGTTAATGAACAAAAAATTCCAATGCTTCCTGGTGATGGCCAAAAAACCATCATGTACACGTATGTCGAAGATGTGATTAGTGGAATACTAGCGGCTATTGAATCTAAAGCTGCAAAAAACCAAATAATAATTCTTTGTCCCGATGAAGGCATGACCTATAATGAGTTATTCAACTTCCTAGGAGCCAAACTTGGCGTGGAACCCCCTCACAGAAAAGTTCCCACTGCTCTAGCAAAATTTGGAATAGGAATATTAAGTCCTTTCAAAAATCGTGGAAAAACGACGTTCTTGTGGCATATGCAAACTGTTCAAAGTATGGATGAAGAACGTTCATATTCAAATGCAAAAGCCAAAAAACTACTGGGTTGGATTCCCAAAACTACCATGCAGGACGGTTTGAGCCAATCGATTCACTGGTATTATGAAAATGGATATCTTGAGAATAAACACGTCAAAAGCCAATAGTAATTCGGATTGTAAATTTTTGAGTTAAAGTTAATTTCTAGCTTGTAATGAAATCACCTTCCAAGAAAAGACATTAAAAGGACTTGTAGATTCTTAAGACAAGCCTGTGGGCCGGTGGTCTAGATCCCGACCGGCAACTGCCTATGGCTAGATTGGTATGATGCCTGCCTGGGGCGCGGTTACTATTTTTTGTAGTAATCCCCTTTCAGGTGATCCCGCGTTCAAATCGCGGCCGGCCCACCACTAACTCCGAATAGTATTTTATTCAGGAATTTTCCACCACGGTTTAAGAAGCGTCTTGATTTCTTTGAGGAGGGTGTGCATATATTTGGAGATACGAGAATCCTCGGAGGGAGCTTTTTCTTGAATCGGGGCTCCCTGACCACTCATTGCGATCAATGTGTTGTATATTGATTCGGCTAGGGCTTGTAAATCATAACCGCCTTCTAAGAACATAATCACCCGGCCCTGGCAGTGTTTCTCAGCAGTTTCCATGACTAATTGCGCAGATTTGAGATAAGCATCGGCACTGAATTGAAGGTTAGTGAGATAGTCACGGAAGTGTGCATCGTATCCTGCAGAGACAAGAATTGCAGTGGGTTGGAATTGTTCAACTATCGGAGGAAAAAGCATAGATAAGCCTTGTAAAAATGAATGATCGGCTGTTCCTGGCGGCAATGGAAGATTTACATTAAAGCCTTTTCCCCTCCCTTCTCCAAGTTCATCTATGTACCCAGAATATCCAGGATACAAAGTACGTCCATCTTGATGAAGCCCAAGATACAGGATGTCAGAGTCTGCATAGTGAATCTCTTGGGTACCATTTCCGTGGTGGGCATCTATGTCAAGAATTAGTACACGACTGTCGGAAACAGTTGCTGTGATATAGCGGGCAAGTACGGAAACGTTGTTGAATAAACAAAATCCACGAGCAGATTGTTCATTTGCATGATGCCCAGGAGGACGCACGAGGGCGAATGCATTATTGATAGTACCTGTTTGTATCTCTTCCCAAGCTTTAATGCCCGTTCCTGCGGCTAAAATCGCAGCATTGTAGGAGCCTTTGGATGTCCGAGTGTCCGCGTCTATTCGAGCCTCCCGATCTGACGCGTTATGAATAAAATCAATGTAATCTTTCGGATGAACTCGTTCTAAATCAGCGAGGTTGACCGCAGAGGGTTTTTGTAATACAATATGTCCATTCTTGAACGCTTGGTTTTCTTCTAAGAATTTCATAACGGCCGTCAGGCGTTCTGGGCGTTCAGGATGGCTAAATCCCATTTCATGCTTAAGGAAGGCAGTATGATAAAATAGACCAGTTGGCAAAATGGCAACCTCACAATTACTTTGGCGTGCTAATCTAGTGTTAATTGGGTTTGTCTTGTAGTTTGCCGCCGTGTGTCCTTTAACGCTTGTTCTTCTTCTGGATTGATAGCCCCACCACATTGTTGTTTAATAGACATGGCAATTTGGGCCCCAATCGTAGGAACCGCCGCTAGTTGGTCTAAAGGTGCATCGCGTATTCGGTTCTTTGAAACAAAACCAGTACGAAAGAGATACCGGGCACGGACACGGCCAATGCCCTGAAGTTCAACCAACTCGGTGAGTTCCCGCCTTACACCATACCTTACACGGAGTTCCAATTCTTCAAGATCCGGAACAATTTTCCGATACCCAAAAATGGGTGCGAGTTCATGACATGCATATATCAACCACTTTTGCGTATCTACTAATCGAAGAAGGTCACCAGACCCAATTTTAAACTGATTCACAATTTGATCTTCTGGGAGTTCTTCGATCCAAGCTTTTACCATAAGCGCGGTTTTCACTTCCGCTAAAAAGAACTCATATCGCTCTCGATGATACCGTGGATCAGGAATGGGTGTGAGAAATTCATCGATGTGCTCGATGACGTAATCATGATACCGCTCATCGTCTCCACGCCGAAGATAGAGGTTTGCCATATCAGGCGTATGACAGATTAGGTGTAGGAAAGAAACGTCTGTGGTGTGCTCAAATTGTTTGATTGCTCTTGCAAGGCCATCGCGAATTACAACCGCAGATTTTGGATCAATGTAAAGCTGGGATACTCGCCTTCCAAAGGAAGTGGCAAATAATCGCCTTCCTTGTTGCTCAAGGAGAGTTTCGTCTTTGAGGAAATCCACAATTAAATCAATCATATATTCGACTTCATCGGGGTCGCGTTGATGCCCAAAGAAGGTTTGCCTGATGAACTCCATGATACCAGCTTTATCTGAGGCATAATTCATGGCAATCGTTGAAAGCACATGACTTCGGAGTGCAGATTCAGTAGCCAGTTTTGAAATGATACTTTCAGGAGTTCCGAGAGTATAGTAATCTAGGAGAAAATCGCGTTCGCCCTCATTTCGAGAAATTAGAATGGCTGTCCCCGTTGTATCGTATTTTGGTCTGCCAGCACGCCCAGCCATTTGTTTGTATTCCAACACAGGAATTGGTTGATAGCCCTCAAGTCTATCATATCGCCGATATTCCCTGATAATCACAACACGGGCTGGAAGATTGACACCACTGGCTAAGGTTGGAGTGGCGCATACTACTTTGATTAGATTGTTGCGAAATGCTTCTTCGATAAGTTTGCGTTCGGAATAACGTAGCCCTGCATGATGAAACGCCACTCCGGCTCGGAGAAGTCGGGCAAGTGTATCTGTAACCTGGGTGACTTCTCCCAGTTGGAGCAATCGTTCAGCCAAGTCTCCTAACTGTTTTTGTTCACGTTGTTTCAAGCGTGGTGCGGTTACTGAAATGAGTTTTTGGGCGGTTCGAACTGCGGACCGCCGTGTATTTAGAAACGCGAGGAGTTGGCCTTTCTTTTTGAGAACTCGCCGAGTGATATCACCGATGGGAAACGAGGTTGCTGGTGTATAGCTTTCTTCGTCACCTTCAGCAAAAAAAACACTGCCCTCATAGTAAACACCTTCACGTAGAGAAACGGGACGCCAGTCGCTAACCACGGCTTGACCTTTAAGCCATTCAGCAAGTTCATCAGCGTTATCTACAGTCGCACTAAGCGCAAGAATTTGGGCGTTGGGGGCAATTTGCCGTAATCTAGCGAGTACCACTTCAAGTGTAGGACCTCGACTTGGATCGTTAATTAGATGAACCTCATCAGCAATAACAATGGCGATGTCTGACATCCATTTTGCGCGATGCCGCAGTAGCGAGTCGGCGCGTTCATTTGTACAGATGAGAAGATCATAAGCACCGAATTTTTCTTCAATTGTATCATAATCCCCGGTAGTAATACCCACATTCACCCCAAGCCCAGAGTAAGGACGAAACTCATCAAACTTCTCCGAAGCTAGTGCACGGAGTGGACAAAGGTACAAGGCCTTTCCTCCTCGTTCAACGATTGCTTTCAACATACATAACTCAGCAATGAGCGTTTTCCCAGAAGCGGTCGGAATCGCTAACACCACATTTTTTCCATCAAGGACACCGGTTTTAAGAGCCGCTTCTTGAGGAGGATATAATGTTGTAATGCCTTTCTCTTTGAAATAGGTCTTAATTGATTTTTCAAGCGGTAACCGAGCGATCTGTCTTATAGCTTGTTCCCACCTAATGTTAGGCACCTTTGATATACTTCAGACGCCCGGGACGAGGTTCAAAGACCAACCCATCTTTGTCACGAAGTTGAACCACCGCTTGCCGAACAAAGTCTGCAGAAACCCCGTCTAGCTCAGCCCGTTCTTCCAACTTCTCGATAGGAACACCCCCGGGAGATTCTTTTTCGAGTTCTCGAATCATCGTCAAAATCGCCTGCAATTTATCCCGTTGCGATTTGGCACGTCCAATCATAATATTATCAATATCATATTGACCCGTTTCCGCATCAAACCCAACCTGTTGCAATGAGACTTGGACAAGACGAACCGCTGCCTGTGCATCTTCAGCCAAAACCTTTTCACGAAGCGCCATCTTCGCATGTGCCTCCGTTAGCCTAATTAGCGACTCCAACTGCCGTGCTGTAATTGGTACTGGTGCATTCTCACGTTCCCCAGATTTCCGCATCCCCAAATAGAAATCTTTCAACACACTCAATGCCTCATCAGAGAGGCTAGGTGATAAACTACGCCGAGCAAACGCGATATACTTCCTAAGCAAATCCGCTGGAATTGGAGGATCTTTAGATTGACCCTTCTGTTGATGTAAAGAGATTATATGTTCAGCAGTCCGTTCGTCTCGTTCTGCTTCAGGCAAATCGGTCAGCGTAAAAATTAGATCAAACCGTGACAAAAGGGTCACCGGCAAATTCACATTCTCCGCAAACGACCGTTCTGGCACATAACGCCCGAGATTCGGGTTCGCGGCAGCTAAAATCGCCGTACGCGCATTCAGCGTCGCAACAATCCCTGCCTTGGCTATACTCACAGTATGCTGTTCCATCGATTCATGTATTGCCGTACGATCCTGAGGCCGCATCTTATCGAATTCATCGATACAAGCAGTTCCACGATCAGCGAGAACAAGAGCACCTGCTTCCAAGGCAAACCCTTCAGTATCAGGATCACGAAGAACAGCAGCAGTTAAACCCGCAGCGGTTGATCCCTTTCCAGAAGTATAGAGCCCACGTGGCGCAATCTGAGCTACATACTTCAAAAGTTGCGATTTAGCTGTTCCAGGATCTCCTACGAGAAGGATGTTGGAGTCGCCACGTATTTTGATGCCATCGGCGAGGACTTTGCTAACTCCACCGAAAAGGAGGAGGCACACGGCTTCTTTGATGTCTGTGAGCCCGTAGATGGAGGGGGCGATGGAGTTGACGAGTTTTCGGTGGATGAGTGGGTCTTGGGCGAGTTTTTGGATTTGTTTTTCTTCTTTAGGGTCGATTTCGACACGATCAGCTTCTCTTTCTGAGACTTCGACGTAGTTGGTGGCTAAGAAGACGCTGAAGGTGGGGGCTTTACGTCGTGTACGAGCGGTGGTGTCTTGTGTTGATCGTAAGATGCCAACGACACGACAGGGGTCGCCAGGACGGGCGATATCGACCAAATCATCTTGAAGTACACAATCAAGCGCTCGCGGGAGGGCGCCTGGTGGAAGTTCTTCAGGTTTCTCTTGAAGTCGGATTTTTTGCCAATCAACGAATTTTGAGCGTTCAGGGATAAGGTCGAATGGTCCTTTACTTCGACAAGCATCGTTAGTACAAAGAGTTGGGAGAATGAATTGATTGGCTTGCTGGACGTAGAGGATTTCTTGACATTGTCGGCACTGGAAAATACCTTCCACGAGAAGCGGTTTTACATCACTGACGCGGGTGACAAGTGCGTCGACCATGATTAATTGACCAATGTGTTCAGCTCGGATGAAGCGAACTGATACACGATCAGGGACTTCTTTGAAGCGTGCGTGTAAGTTTTCGATGGTTTCAGAATAATCGGAATCAACGACCCGAAGAATGCGACGGATGGCGGCAGAAGCAGCTTCAATTGATCTTTGTGGGTTCTCTTTTGTTGCAGCGGCTAGTTCTGGATCAAATGTAAGCAGTTGATTGAAATCAATGGATATTGAGATGAGTTTTTCCAAACTAAGCCGCGCGATTGCATCGTTGTAAGGAGTTTCGCCGTCTTCTGTTTTGTAAGATTTTAGAAACTCTTCATATCGGGTTATGTAGTCGATTTCTTCAGTCACCAATGTCAATCTCCATTACTTCTATTTGCCAATTACGTAAAAGAATGACGAGTCTGTCAAAAAGCCAGCGTTCTTCTTCCGTCATTTTCTTTTTCGTTTCTCGTATTCTTTCTTCCCGAAGAGATAATTTCATGAGCTTCAGTAACCTATTGTCAATAAGGTCACGGAGTAAAGTTTCCATTTTTGTTTGGGCCGCTAATCGAACATCATTAGGCGACTTCTTGTTTTGATGAGCGAGATGTTTTATTGCGGTTCGAACTTGAAAATAATAATTGGGAGTTAATGGTTGAAGCACTGGTTCTCCAGTTTCCCGCCAAAGGGCCTTTTGGAGGTCTGGTACACCTAATGCAGGGGCTTTCAAACGAGCCATGTTATTAGAGGCCAATACTTCGGCTACCCACAGTGGCACATCGAATTCCCGACCTTTTTCCACAGGACCATACGTCGAGTCATTGATTGTGAACTCCTCGAGGGTCTTTGATGCAATTAGTGTCACTGTAGCATTTTCGTATTGAAACCAAAGTGTTTCTTTCATATTTTGAGTTTCCATCCTTGTTCCCTCATATCCGTTTGTGTTCAGTCGATATTACTTTCCATAGATTGACGGCGTTGTAAGATTTCACTAACGCGCTCATCAAAAACTTCGACTGGGATATCCATGAGAGTTAAGCGTGCACGTCGTCCACGTTGACCAGTTCCGATGCCTTCTACTACTTTTCCAATGATACCTAGAGCCACTAATGCATCAACGGTTTTTCGAAACGTTGGTAGGGCTTGCTTCTTTACCCCAAATTCTTCACAAATTAGCTGATAGCGTTCATAGATCTTTGCAATAATAGTTGAACTAGCCGTTTCGGCTTTCAATTCCCGGGTAAGTGCCGCGAGTACGAGTATTTCTTGGTCACGGAGACCATAGAGAACATCAGAACGTAATTCTGAATAGACTTCTTGTTTGGCCCTTCGAATTAGTTCAGGAGTTATTGGGCGAACGTTGTACCGGTCAGCTGCCTTCCCAGCTAAATACAGCATTTCAATACCATGACGTGCATTCTGCGTGGATGCAGCTATGTTCGCAACCATGTGGAGAATGTCATCGGTCACGACGTCTTTGTGAAACGCCAGCTCTGATCGATATTTAAAGATGTTATAGAGTTCATCTTGATCATAGGATGGCATATCAATTCGGTCATGAAGTCGACCTGAAAGTGGAAAACTCAAGGTGTTTTGCCAATCAACTACGCGGCAAGCTATTAGGGTTGAGATAAATGCTTGTCCATGTTTGGCTACTTCACTAGCATGAATAAGGCTGAGAAGATCTTGTCCAAGTAAATAGGCTTCGTCAAGACACAACACTAATCGAATATTTTCCCGAGTTAGACGTCGATTAATCATTGTTGTAATTTCCTCATCAGAAAAACCACGACTTGTGACTTTGAAACGTTCAGTGAGTAAATCTCGGAGAATCGCACTTTTTGTTCTAAACATAAAGCAGTCATAATATTCGAACCGGACTTTGATGCTACGCTTCGCAGCAGCTTTTTCTAGTCCACGCCCAAAATATCGGATAGAAACCGTTTTTCCAGTTCCCGGTTTGCCAACAACAGCAACGTTCACTGCATAGGCTCCATCCTTGTTGAGTAAAGACTTAAAAGTATGGCTAAGCCGTACGAGTTGATTCTCGCGTTTGGGAAGTTCAGGGGGAATGAATGCGGGATGAAGAGTCTCTTCGTTTTTAAAAACCGAAGCACCTAATAATGCCTTTTCGATGATATTCTCGCCCACGTACGCACCCTCGAAACAGTCAATCAGTGAAGACTAGCCGCTTCACTGCACGAAATGAAGTTGCTGCCCATAAAAGGATTTTCCACACTCACGTAAAACTGAGTAGGTTAGAACCCCAGAGAAGTGTATTTACTTCTTTCGTTTGCCTTTTTCTTTCTTTCCAAGCCACCAATCAAGATAGTCGCGGCGACGTTGAGACTTTTCTCGTTCTTTATCCTCTTCGCGAAAAGAGGAACGTTGTTCATCCCATAACCGATCCAACTCGGCACGGGATACGGCAAGGCCACATCGCTGACATACTTGACGGCTGCTCTTAGGATCGAATTTCATCGTCCCAGCACATTCAGGGCAGCGAGCCAAATCTTTTCACCTATTTTTTGAGGTGTTGTGAACTAACCAATGTAGTCCTTTAACTCTTTGTATCAAAGGACTGTGACAGCTTTGGCTAGATTTCTCGGTTGGTCTGGATTGTGTCCACGTAAAATGGCTGCATAATATGCTAAAAGTTGGAGCGGCACGACATAGCTAATTGGCGAAAAGTGAATTGAAGGAAGTACTGGGAGGGTTATTGCCTGATCACTGAGATCGATTAGTTGTTGATCTTTATTTGAGCAGAGGGATATGATTTGAGCCCCTCTTGCCTTCATTTCCATAACATTGCCTTCTAGATGGCGACGCGTAAGGTCATTGGGAGCAACAAATACAACAGGGAAACCAGGTTCAACAAGGGCAATTGGTCCATGTTTGGATTCCCCCGCAGGATATCCTTCCGCATGGACATAAGCAATTTCTTTTATTTTTAGTGCGCCCTCCATTGCGGTTGATGTGCTAATACCCCGACCGAGAAAGAAGAAACTGGGTTCTGTGATGTATTCTTGGGCGGTTTGTTTAATCATGTTCTCTTGATTACGAATAATGGATTGGATAAGATTTGGAAATTGGTCAAGTGCTCCGTACAGTTCTTGGCTTTCTTTTTTCGTTTGCGCCCCTGTCATTGTGCCTAATGAAATTGACAGTAAGGCGAGTGTTGCTAGTTGTGTTGCAAAGGTCTTCGTAGCCGCTACACCAATTTCAGGACCAGCCTGTGTATAGAGTACTGTATCAGCAAGTCGGGTAATTGAGCTGCCTACAGTATTAGTTATGGTTAAAATCGTGGCTCCTTGGTTCTTAAGGTGTTTAACAGCATGTAAAGTATCAATGGTTTCTCCGGATTGAGTTACAGCTAAAACGGCTGTGTCTTCTCCCAAACTTTTCGCAACTGTATCTGATCCTTCTGAGGCGATTACACCATGTATGAGTTGATTTGCGATATGTGAGAACATATATCTGGCTGCAAGAGTTGCATGATAAGAGGTTCCCGCCGCGAAGGTTATGATATTTCTGTGGTTGTAAAGGATTTCAGCAAAAGCTTCAAGGGCATCTTTTCGAATTCGAAGTGTATCACTGAGTGCGCGAGGTTGTTCGTGAATTTCTTTCAACATAAAATGTGGATATCCGCCTTTTTGTGCCATGTCAATAGTCCATTTCACGACAGTCGGTTCACGAAGAGGAAGCGGGGAAAGCGAACCCGATTTGCTCATTCGGCTAAAAAGTGCACCATTGGTTGTTAGATGAGCAAGCTCGTTATCATCAACTACGATTGTTTTTCGTGTCATCGGTAGGAATGCAGGTACATCTGAGGCACAATAGACCCCGCGGGAACCCAATCCAATTACTAATGGACTTTCTTTTCGGGCGCACACTAGTTCCGTGCCATTAGCCCCCAAGACGACAATGGCATAGCTTCCTTCCAATAGTGGAATAACCTGTGCCACTGCCTCGTTAAGATGATTTGTTTGTTCAAGTGCTTCTTCTATCAAGTGCGGAATTACTTCTGTATCAGTCTGAGATAGGAACTGGTGTCCATTTGCAAGAAGTTTTGCACGTAATTCTTGATAGTTTTCAATGATTCCATTATGAACAACGGCAATGCGATTATGACAATCGGTATGAGGATGCGCGTTTAATTTAGAAGGCGCTCCATGAGTAGCCCATCGAGTGTGACCAATTCCTATGCTACCGGGCAGTGTATCAAAATTCAAGCGGTGATGAATGTCGTCTATTTTGCCCTTATCTTTCTTTATGAACAAAACGCCTTCAAAAGCTGTAGCGATCCCACTGGAGTCATAGCCACGATACTCTAATCTCTTCAAAGATTGACGCAATAAGGAGGCAATATTGCCTTTCGTATGAATTGCGCCAATAATTCCACACACTGTTGGTAGCCCCTATGAAAGACAGCTAATTGGTAGCATAAGTTTTCCCGTTTGGGAATTCTATAAGCGTTTTGTCATATATGGTCCATCGTGCCGATAACCATGCCGATGATAATATTCTCTTGCACCAATACCGCTTGTACAGACAATCCGTTGGCGATCATATTTTTGAGCGTATTCTTCAGCTGCACCTAAGAGTTGGGCGCCAACCCCGCGATGCTGCCATGCACCCTCTTTAGTTGTTCCAAGATTAACTGACTGACCATATATATGGAGTTCACGAAGCAGCGCCGCATTGTGGAATTTAATTTCAGGTCTATGAGCGAATTCGCTTGGAATCCGAAGTCGCAAGTAACCGATTAATGAATCAAGATCGGGGTTTTCGTAGGCAAGGAATATCTCCCTGCCCTGGGATGCTGGATATTCATCAACTCTAAGTTCTAAGGATTCGATATCAGGCACTTTTTGGCTTCGAAATATCTGAGCTCTCTGCTTATACCCAATCTCGCGATATCGGATAGTTTGTAGCTGGTATCCCTTTTTTTCAGCACGTTGGAAAACGAGTTGGGTTAAATTTCCTGCATTAGGGCCTGCCACGATTAGACGTTTAGGAATATCACGTTGCATACGTTGAATGCGTACCCAACGGGGAATAGAAGGCATCACATCCGCGATAAGATCAATCACTTCATTCGTTGAGTATGGAACGTATTTACCTTGGTGCCACAGGTCGAACAAGTCACTACCACGTAATACTAAACATGGATAGATTTTGAGTAGGTCAGGTTGAAATTCTTCGCGTAAAAATAAATCTTTGAAAACTTGTTGATCCCGTTTCTTTGAAGATCCAGGTAGTCCTGGCATGATATGATAACACACTTTCAACCCCGCGTCTTTAGCTAATTGCGTCGCGCTAATAACATCAGATACGGTATGTCCACGATATATTGCTGTATATATGTCATCAAAGATGGTTTGAACGCCTAATTCAACTCTTGTTGCTCCTAAATTTAACATTCTATCAACGTGTGTTGTTCTGCAGTAATCAGGACGCGTTTCAATAGTTATTCCAACCGGGCGAATAGGGGCTTTTTCAGCCAATTTCGTTGCTTCTTCGATATCATGGGCTTCACGGCCAGTCATGGCATCAAGGCAGCGCTTTACAAACTCTTGCTGATATTCATCTGAAGCGAAAAGAAATGTCCCACCCATTATGATTAATTCGACTTTATCGATGCTATGACCCATGGCCTGGAGTTGTTCTAGGCGACTTGCTACTTGAAGATATGGATCATATTCGTTTTGTCTCGCTCTTAGTGTGGCAGGTTCTTCTCCAACATATGCCTTCGGAGCAGTAGGGATATTCGTTGGACAGTAGATACACTGACCAGGGCATTCCATTGGTTCAGCCATCACGGCAACGACAACAACGCCGGATAGAGTTCTGGTTGGTTTCTTACGCAAAATATGACCTACCTGTTCTTTCTCCTCTTCTGTTGCGTACCCTAATATTTCGACATCAGAAGGAAACCGTGAGAGATTATATTTTCGGCTCAATTTGCGTTTTAGTTTCTGAAGGTCAACCTTACTTTGAATCTTACCTGACAATGCTGCTTGAAGTATTTCGTCTGCAACGCGTTGCAACCTAATTGCCACCTGACAAGAATTCGCATATTAAATGAAAAGCGTGAAGAGAAGGGCTAGACTACAGTACACAAGTACTAGCGTCGAACAGCTTTGGGCTGTCCAGCAGGAGTCTGGTTTAAGATGCGTTTTGTGTAAATTCTACGATTGCGTAGTCGGGGAATCGGAGTAACACGTACTTTACCTTTAACCTTGGGGGTTTGGCTCCGAACCTTACCGGCTTTAGTTAAGCTTCCGTGTGATCCTGGCATTTCGTATCACTGAGTCGGTGTTTGCATCTTAGGCTTTAAGGATTTCCGTTTGCCGTAAGGAAAAATGACGGTTTTGCATGCTCTTTGGTTTCAGGAATCTTTTTACAGGGGGTTGAACTGGTAGGCACACGCGAATAGGTGAAAGAAAATGGATGGGTTTCTCGTCTTTAGTATTGGAAAATTATATTGTGTTGACGAGCAGTTTTCAATTATCTCTGAGATATCCCTAGGTAAGACCGTGGATGAAATTATTCAATTTCATGATCGAATTCGCCGTGGAGAAAAAGATCTTCAACTTACGGAGTTCTTTCGTGTTTTAGGAGCAAAGGAAGTAAATCGGTTCTTTGTTGAATCACCAATTGTTGCGGATGAATTTTCGAGAATATATGAAGTTACCGTACAAGAATATGAAGATGTAAGGATATGGCGACAATTGCGTCAAAATTTCATAAGTCGCATAATGTCTTCAAAAGAGGAGAAATTACTTCATGAAGTAGCAATTGGGATTTCTCGTCTCGCAATCCGAGAGGCATCCGAACAAAGTGACCAAGTTGTCATCCAGGCGATGAATTCCTTGGATGATGTTGAGAAAGTGCAAAATCTGATGGTGTCTCGACTTCGAGAGTGGTATGGTTTACATTTTCCAGAGGCTGCCCATGCTATCGAGAATGGTCAAACCCTAGCACGGGTTGTTGCTGATGGTGGTTCTAGAGATCAAATTGAAAACGATTTAGATCTCGTTAGGTTGATTGAAGAATCATCTGTGAAAATAGAATCGCTCAAACAGTCAATGGGCGCAGAAATTTCTGTTAAGGATATGAAAATGATTCAATCTTTGGCTCAACAGATTCTAAACCTTCACAAATTCAGGGAACAATTGGAAAAATATCTGGATAAATCGATGCAAGCTCTGGCACCAAACATGAGAGGATTGATAGGTCCTGTAATTGGTGCCCGGTTAATTGGATTAGCTGGAGGAATAGAGAAACTTGCCCGATTTCCAGCAAGTACTATTCAGGTGCTTGGCGCAGAACAAGCCCTCTTTCGTGCTTTAAAAACTGGAGCAAAACCTCCAAAACATGGTGTTATTTTCCAGCACACCCTAATACATTCGGCTCCTTGGTGGCAACGAGGAAAAATCGCGCGAATCCTTGCGGGGAAAATCGCTATTGCAGCACGAATTGATTTGTATTCAGGCCAGTATGTGGCTGATGATCTTAAACAAAATGTTCTTTCACGTGTTGCAGAAGTTAAACGAAAATATCCTATAGCTCCAAAAACAGTGCCATCTAAACCCCAAAAACGCCCTCCAAGGCGGAAGCAGCATAGAAAAAGAACCAAACCTCACGCACCGAAAAAACGTCGAACCAATGCAAGGAGGAAGAAATCTTGATTCACATTACAGAAGATCCAAAAAAACCTGGTGTTTATTGGGCACAACTAGATGCAGGTGCAAAACGACCAGCTACTAAAAACTTAGCCCCAGGAACTAGCGTTTACAACGAGCAAATTGTCACCCAAAAATCTCACGAGTACCGGATTTGGGACCCGTACCGAAGTAAACTCTCTGCAGCACTTATTCGAGGTGTAGAAGCGTTTGCCTTTGCGCCCAACAGTTCAGTCCTTTATCTGGGTGCATCTTCAGGAACAACAGCTAGTCATGTATCGGATCTTATAGGTTCTGATGGCCGTGTATACTGCATTGAGTTTGCTCCTCGAGTGATGCGTGACCTGATTCAAGTCTGTGCCAGCCGAAAGAACATGATACCAATAATGGCAGATGCAAGATATCCAGAATCCTATATTCAAGTACCACAGTTGGTGGATGTTCTATACCAGGACGTCGCACAGCCTAATCAGGCCAGAATCTTGGTTCAAAATGCGAAAAGGTTTCTTCAACCGGGAGGAACGGCATATGTGGCAATCAAAGCGCGAAGCATAGATGTTACCGCAAAGCCAACCCGAATATTTAATCGTGAAGAAAAGACCTTAGCACAATCAGGATTTACTGTGGTAGACAGGATATCTTTAGACCCCTTTTCAGCAGACCATGTTTTTCTAAGTGCAATTTATGGTGAAGTTTAGCAGTGAAGAAATATAATGGGTTTTTATCAGGCCTTGAACGAGAAATCGCTCAGATTAACGATCATATGCCCAAAACAAAGAAATCATTATCTGAATTGCTTAGTGAACCCGCACCAGGATTTACGACTCGAGATGGAAAAAAAAGTGCAGTTAGTTTTGAAGAATTAAAAGAGCTTGCAGAAATAGTTCCCCCCAAGTATCATAACAAAATAATGATACCATTTACAATTTTAAGAAGAACCTCATTAGGACCAGGCGCACATACTATTGGCGGTTCAAAAATCGATCAATTTACAGTTTTACACATCTTAGGAAAAATTAGTGCTCCTTTTGAGACATGGCGTTCAGCGCGTCTACCCCGAATTATTTATTCGCCTGAAGTGGCTCTCTTAAGAAAGAAATTACCAACTACCGTAACAATAGGATTTGGCAAATAATATGCTGACAAAACAAAAGTATCTGGATGACGTTCGGGATGTATTAGATACAGCTGCAAGAGAACACGCCACTTCTTTTAATCCAGAATATTGTTTTGATAGTATTATTGACGAGGGCGATACACGTATCGCAATTAAGACCAGTGTAACGATTGATAACGTTGAATCTCATGTCCGAGAAGAACTGAGTAAGATATGTTCTATCCTTCGATGCACACCAATAATTATTGGTGAACGTACTCGGAAACGCCCTCTCATAGATGGAGTAATTCATATCAGAGGCTCAATTCCTGCAATTACGCTTGAAACGCTACGCGGAATATTGGAAGATAAAGTGTTCCCATTTCTTCTTGCCAAAAAAGGCGGAATATATGTTATTATGAATGGTAATAAGCTAAAGAAAGCTCGAGAAGCAAAGAGCTATTCCCGTGGAGACATCGCTGATGAAATTGGACTTTCACGGCGAGCAATATACGAATACGAAAGAGGAACTATGAGCCCTACAATTGATGTGGTTTTAAGTTTAGAAGAACTACTTGATACAATCCTAATCGATCCACTAAATCTTTTGAAAACTATCTCAACACCAAGTAAATCTGAGATTACACATGAATCTCTTGGAAACCAAACGCAACTTACAAAAACAACGCTAGAAATCTTTTCTCGTTTAGGATTCAATTCTACAATTGCTAATGACGCCCCATTTAATTTGCTTACCTCCCTTCAACACCATGTTGTTTTGAGTTATTTGAAACAGCGTCTTGAACGGCTTGATGAAAACCGACTTGAATTCCTGGCAAAACTAGCTGACATACTCAATGAAGAACCAGCAATAATCGCGTCAGATTCCCTCACCGTTGAAGCAATTAGTGGCATACCGTGTTTTTGTCTTAAAGAACTCCTATCACTTGAGAACCCAAGCGAATTCATCGCGCTAATCCAAAGCCGTCGAGGCGCTTGATTTGTATGAAAAACACCAAGAAGGAACTATAACCTTTCTACGACCACCATTACAAAAGGTTCCAACCACGGGAATGACAGTTTTCTTCAATCCTCAATCTGAGCTCAATCGTGACATGACTATTGTTGCTCTCCAGACCTTTATTACGCGATATGATAAAACTAGAGTTCGAGTTTGTACACCATTAGCCGGAACGGGCGTACGACCAATTCGGATTGCCAAAGAGGTATCGGAAATCGAAAAAGTGATTGTAGGAGATGCAAACCCCCAGGCAATTAAGCTTATTGAAAAAAACCGAGATCTGAATGAAGTCGAAGACTTGCTAGAGGTTCACCATAGCGAAGCGAATCAGCTATTGAGTCAGTTTGTGTCATTTCATAGCAAATTTGATATCATCGACATCGATCCGTTTGGTTCCCCTCGTGCGTTTTTCAATTCGGCGATTCGAGCGTTGAAGCCTCCTGCACTACTCTGCCTTACAGCAACGGATATGCCTGTATTGGTTGGAATCCGTCGACGAACATGCATCAAACGATATGCGGCTGTGCCTATGAAAACAACGTATGCACATGAGCTAGCCGTACGCATCTTGCTAGGATGTATAATACGAGAGGCTTCATCTCAAAATATTGGACTCACTCCTTTGCTAGCCTTTTCAGTTGATCATTATGTTCGATTGTATTGTTTGGCGAAAGAGGGAGACAATAATACTTGGAAGGCAGTATCACAAATGGGATTCATTATTCACTGCAATCAATGTGGTCATCGGTCAATTACTAAGGGATTGAATCCTGATGTTATATTTTGCGAGCAATGTGAAACTGACAACACCCAGCTAATAGGTCCTCTCTGGACTGGTAAACTTGGTGATAAAACATTCATCGGAAAAATGGCTCAAAATCTGGATAGCTTCCATCTTGGTGAAAAACGCCGAGTTTTATCGCTTTTAACCACAATAAAGGAAGAAGTAGATGGTCCTCCAACCTATTATGACCTCCATCAATTAGCGGATACGTTAAATATCCCAGTTCCTCCTTTTCGTGTCATAATCGATAAATTACGTGACACCGGCGAGTTTTGTGTTCGAACCCATTATTCTTCCCATGCCATTCGTACCTCCGCTAATGAACAAAAAATAAAGCAGCTTCTTTTGATGCTAAATAAGGAGAATTAATATCATGAAGCGCTGGAAAAAAGACGAAGCCTATCGAAAGAAAGCACGTAAGGTAGGCTATCGTTCGCGAGCGGCATTTAAGATACTTGATATCGATCAGCGTTTTGAGATATTAAAAAAAGCAACCCGGATTGTTGATTTGTGTTGTTCTCCTGGTTCTTGGCTGCAAGTTGTGAAAGAACGTGTTGATTCCGATGCAGTTATCATTGGTATTGATGTTGCATTTGTAAAACCAATTCCGGGTGTGCATATTCTGCAAAGTTCCATTGAATCACCTGAATTGGTCACTCATTTACTAGAGCTTCTAGAAAAGCCTGCACATGTTGTACTTAGTGATTGTTCACCAAAACTATCAGGAAATAAGTCCCTTGATAGAGAGCGACAACTGTGGTTGGCAAAATTAAGCTTTCAACTTGCTACGAAGTTACTTGATAAAAATGGACATTTTGTTACGAAGGTTTTTCAATCAGACGAATTTCAAAAATTCATTTCACAGGCTAAAGAACATTTCCATTCTGTGAAAACCTATAAACCACAATCTTCCTTTAAACGGAGCCCAGAGATGTATCTCATTGCAAAGGGATTTTGTGGAGTATCAGAGTCTGTTAGTCCAAGCGGTCCTTAATCCAAGAATTTAATTTTTCACATATCCACGGACTAGTGGGTTGACCAGCTCCACATTGATCAATATCAGGACAAACAAAGCAGGGACATCCTTCAAGCGTGTCCCATTCTGATTTATCTATACCTTGCCAGATTATCCGAAACATAGATTTACCATCATGATTTTCTTCAACTTTTTTGACTTGACCATTTTTACTCAATGAATCAATAATCTGAAGAATTACGGATTCTGGTTGATTTATTTTTTTAACTAGTTCTGCAAGAAGGATGCCCTGCTTTCCTGCGTCCTTAAGGACTTCAATAGTACCAGATTCCATGACATCATTCTAGGATGCTTGTCCACTGAATAAAAAGCCTTTCAAAAGCCAATGAAAAAGAAAAGAAAAAAGGGCGAAGCGTTTCGCCCTATGAATACCCGTTAGAGAGGGACTTCGAGATCTAATTTTTCAACGAGCTCTTTGTAACGATTGCGTACTGTTACTTCAGTGACTCGGGCAACAGCAGCTACTTCACGTTGTGTTCGTCTTGAATTTGCCAGAACGCTAGCAACGTAGATAGCTGCAGCAGCTACACCGGTCGGTCCTCGTCCACTTGTAAGTCCCTTATTTGAAGCCATTTTAAGAATTTGAATGGCTTGAGCTTGAACTTCACCAAGTAGTTTTAGTTCACTGATAAATCGGGGAACGTAGTCTATTGGAGAGGTTGGAGGAATTGAAAGACGAAGTTCACGTGCGATAAAACGGTAACTCCGTCCAATCTCCTTTTTACCGACTCTTGAGACCTCAGCTACTTCGTCGAGTGTTCGAGGGATACGAGATTGCCGGCAAGCAGCATAAAGGGCTGCAGCAGCAACTCCTTCAATTGACCTACCTCGTATCAAGCGCTGTTCAACAGCTCTGCGGTAAAGCATTGCAGCAATTTCGCGAACATTACGTGGAAGACCAAGGCTTGATGCCATTCGATCCAGTTCAGAAAGAGCATAAGCTAGATTGCGTTCTGTGGCATCGGACACACGAATTCTTCGTTGCCATTTGCGTAGTCGATAGATTTGTGCCCTACGTTTTGGAGCCAAATCTTTGCCATAGCTATCACGATTTCGCCAATCAATCATTGTTGACAGCCCTTTATCGTGAATAGTAAATGTAAGGGGAGCGCCGACACGCGCACGTTTATCACGTTGTTCTTGGTCAAAAGCCCTCCATTCAGGGCCTTCATCGATGATCCGATCTGTGAGCACGAGTCCACAGTTCATGCAAATAATTTCAGCTCTTGAATAATCTTTCACTAGACGGGTAGTACCACAGTCAGGACAGTTAGCGAGCGTAGAAGCACTTACTTCTTTCGTCGTTTCCCTACGCCTCCTTTTGGAGCCTTCTTTAGATATAGAGTTGTCCCAGGAGGCACTACGGCGTTTGTTAATTTTGTTTCAGGCTTTAAAGTAGCAAACGGTTGAATAGTTGGTCCAAAGATATCAATCACTCTTCCAATCAGTTGAGAGTGGGTTGAGAAAACGAGCGTTCCTATTCGTATAGCTTGCTTTAGACGCGCAATGACATTTCCTTGCGCGGAAATGTGTATAACATGACCAATTCCTTGCAGCAGATCGACTCCTGGGAAGGCTAGAATTAGGTCGTGGGGGATTAGCGTTGGAGAAACGGACCGTCACTTAAAAACGTTTGCCTGCTTTTCTGTGTAAAACAGTTGACGTTTGTAACCCCATAAAAAACGTAATTCATTTGATTATTTTTTCCGTTTGTAAAGACCCTTTTTCTTGCAAAAATTATTTTTTGCTTACTACTTTCAAAGTTCTCATGATTTTTGCTAGTTCTTTTAGAAGCTGAGTTTTGGTCTGATTATCAAGTTTCTGAATGAGCACAACCCCAGATGCACTCCACCAACTTGCAGGGTATCGCGCTTTTGATTCTACGGCATATTTTAGACCAAGTCGCTCTGCGGCTTTCGCTATCATCGATGTAGTTACTACTGTCAAGGCGAGTTTTTTTGGAACCCGCCGTCCAGAATGGCGACTTCGATTTGCCTCGAAGTACGCGGGATAAATATAGTAATTTCCTGACTTACGCATTCTAAACCGCCTTCATAGCCACCATTCGTAGCACAAAAGTTTTGCTTTTTTTGTAAGGGAGCAAGGTTGAAAAGTTTTGAATAGAGGGATTGAGATATCATGCATGAATTTTCGACTGCAGTTAGTATCCTGGAAGCAGTGAAACGTGCTGCAAAAAGCTATGGTGCAACGAAGGTAGTAGGAATCACACTTCAAATAGGAAAATTATCAATGCTAAATCATGACCAATTAATCTTTGGCATTGAAATGGCGTCGAAGGATTCAATTGCAGAAGAAGCCGTAGTAACTATTGAGCCACTAGCAACAAAGATACGTTGTAGAAAATGCGGTGTTGAATCCGCGGTTACCCAAAAAGGGGCCCTTTATGAAATCTTATCATCTTTGGCTTGTTCAAAATGTAAAACTAAGGATGTAGATGTAATTCAGGGAAGAGAATGCATCATCAAGGATATTCAAGCTGAAGTAAAAAATAGCTAGCTGATTTATTTATTCAATTTTAATCGCGTCCACTACTCCATTTTGACCTGGACGACTGGTTACGACGGCTTTCCCTTTTTCGGTTTCAATGATAGCTCCCTTTGTTATGATTCCACGACGATCAAAATCAACATTTGCCGGATTTTGGAGGACTTGGATAATTTTTGTTTTTTCTGATTCCCCTGTGGCTTTATCAGTAACATTAGCATAAGAGGCAGCTAATAAACGAAGTTTATTATCCCCACTTAGCGCTCTCTTAAATCGGAGCTTCTTTTCTCCCATTATGGTTTCTGTGGCTTGACTACCTCTTTCGAATTTACGGTGCTTGCGCGACGACCGCCGTCTAGCACCACTGTGGTACCGTTTTGATTTACCTTGCCATAGGGGCATTTCTGTGACCTCGGATTTGAGACGAGACACTGACAAGGAGCTATAAACGTTTCGCCAACCCGATAATGGTAAAGACTTTAGGTTCTAGCGCTTTGACTTTCATATAGTCAATCAGTAGTGATTACAATGTCAAAAGGAACGCCCCTTGTTGAATTAGCCCATGGAGCTGGCGGTCGTGCAATGGCTCAATTTCTAGCGGATATTATTTTTCCCCATTTCACGCTCAATCGTTTTGAAACGGGAATTGGATTACCCGAAGCAGATGACGGAGCTTCAATTCCTTTAGAAAAATGTGAGGTTGTGGTTTCTACCGACAGTCATACGGTATCACCGTTGTTTTTTCCAGGTGGAAATATTGGGAGCCTTGCCGCTGCAGGTACAATTAATGATGTGGCGATGATGGGTGCCCGACCATTGGCCATGACTAGTGCTTTGGTAATTGAAGAGGGATTTAGCATCGAAGCACTTCACACGATTTTAACATCAATGGCTTCAACTGCAGCAGAAGACCAAGTAGCAGTTGTTGCAGGAGACACGAAGATAATACCAACTGGCGGGCTTGATGAAATGATAATATGTACCACTGGATTTGGAGTAATTGACAAAGGAAAGGCAATCACAGATAGCGGTGTAAAAGTCGGTGACAAACTGATAATGACCGGAACCATAGGGGATCATGGAATTGCGTTGTTAGCAAGCCGTGAAGGACTTTCCTTTGAAACTGATCTAAAATCTGATATTGCGCCACTGTGGTCATTAGTTAATTCAGCATTACAAGTAGGTGGCATTCATGCCATGAAGGATCCTACACGTGGAGGACTATCAGCAACACTAAATGAATTCGCAAAAAAGTCGAATGTTAGTTTGGTAATAGATGAGACTAGACTGCCATATCAACGAGAAGTGCTAGCAGCAAGTCAAATGCTTGGTCTTGACCCTTTGCAAGTAACTTGTGAAGGAAAAGCCCTAATAGCAGTGGAGGCCGAGAAAGCTGAGAGCGTTCTAAAAGTTATTCGTAACAACAAATATGGAAAAGATGCGCAAATCATTGGAGAGGCAAAAGATGACCGCCCAGGTCTTGTAGTGATGCGAACAGAAGTTGGCGGTTCTAGAATTATTCAACACCCGTGGGCAGAAGCTATTCCTCGTGTCTGTTAGCTCAAGTTACACCCTAGCATTATTGCGAGGTTTTCACTGATGTTTCACCGAATATTTGTTCGATTTGCTGATTGAGATCAGGTGCGCAAATAGAAGCCGGTTGAGGTTTGATAAGTCGATCACGATATTTGGTGAGAAATAACTTTGCGATGCGCTTAGCAATTGCTTCAATAAATATTGGGTTGAACGTTTTTGCACTACTAATTACTAATAGCCCATTTTGAAGTGGATGAAAGGTATATCTGCAGGGCTCAGTTGTAACAGTTTCAATTTGTCCATCAGTAACCTCTTTAGCAAAAAGTGAGAGCGCAATGAAAAACCCTCCAAGAATGGCGGGGTCAGGATGATCTTCCTTTGGTGTAAATATGCGATAATAAAATGGGCATCCTGATTCCTTGAGAATAAATAATGAGTAGATTCCTTCAGGCGGAGCAATGCTAGAAGTTTCATTTCTATGGGTAGATTGAGATAAAGAAGATTGAGGAGGACGAACCACACTACGGACCTCGAGTTATTTGGCTTCTGTTGGATTTATAGAAGAAGATATAAACTTACAAAGTGTGCGGTAAACATCGAATTGATTCGATTATTTGCTGATTATTTTTCCTCTGCTGCGGCGGCTAATTCAGATTGTTCTATCCGAATTTGCCTAATCATTCTTCGGAGCTGACCTTTTAGCTTGTCAACTTCATAATCGAAGCCAAAGTAATCCGCAAACAATTCTGTTGTTGTGAGTTCTTTGGTTCGTCCAAATGGAGTGGATTCAATGAAGCCATGACGTTCTAAGTTTTTAATATGCTTGTAGCTATGGGAACCGCGGTACACAACAACGTCTGATTGGAGAATTGGTTGAGAAAGAGCAACATAGATGAGGGTTTTTAACTCCCCTAAAGAAAGTAAACCTTGAGGGGCTAGATTGCCAACGTGTTCACTTAGATTTGGTTTTAATTGGAGAACAAATCGTTGGTGGGGAAGTCGTACAATTTCTAAAGCTCCAGAACGAATTTCGTATTCATCAATTAGGAATTGAATACTTTCCCGAACTTTCTTTATAGTAGATATTAACGTGGCTTGTTGAATTTCATGAATGGTGAGAGGTCGTCCAGCTATATAGAGCGCGGCTTCAACTAATCGTGTAGCGTCATCCACCAGTACTGGCCTCCTCACTGTGAGGTTCTTGAACCCAGATCATAATATTTCCAAATTGTTGATCCTGATTAACACGAACTTTACCATCACCTAACAAGTAGAGGAGGGTGAGAAAAACCCGGATGATTTCGATGTGTGACATTCCATGTACAAATTTAATAAAAGAGATTGGATTGTGCTCAAGACTTGCTTTGGTTAATTGCGCGTATATCTGTTTCATTGATTTGTTTAGCTCAATTTGTGAGCCGCCAAATTGAGGTATTGAAAGTAAAGAATCACTTGTCACGGTAAGTTTTCTTCTTCGTTTTTGTGGAGGGAAAACAAGTTCACGTAATGCTTCAAAAAATTCTGCTGATGATGTTGGACGGATATTTTGCCGAAAGGGAGGCCGGATTGGCGGAAGGAAGATGTCTTCTTCGATTACACGAATAATTTCTTCTTCCTCTCGACCAAATTCAAGCAGATATTCCGTTTTCAGTCGAAGAAGTATGGCAGCGGATAGGAGCGCACGACCACAAATACGAAAGTCTATATATTCAGCAGTAAGTAATCGACCAATAAACCCATTAACGAGCTCAGCTAAGTCAAGTTCCCATGGACTAATTTTTTGTAATTCAAGAATGTCAGTAAGGACTCGCCACGGTTGATGAAACCAGAATGGCTCAGGGCTACTTTCTGTCAACGGCTTTTTGTTCTCCCTTTGTTTCACATTTTCGTAGTATCTGGTAAATGCATCATATATAACCTGATGTATTATCTGATTTTCATTAGGTTTTGCTTGTTCCTTCAATCATGAGTAGGCCTTCCTCAAATTGTACTGAAAAGACCTGTGATATACCATCTGCTAATGCTACACCAAGAAGCGTTTTTGCTAATCGAATTGAAATTTCGTTGTGTGAGATAACAATAAATTGTGAGTTTTCAGAAAGGTTTACAATTAATCGAGCGACTCTATCTGTATTGTTGGGATCGAGTGCCTCATCGATTTCATCGAGGAAATAGAAAGGCGCCGGTTGATGTAGTTGCAGTGCAAACATAAAGGTTAAGGCAGTGAGGGCTTTTTCACCGCCAGAAAGAGCATCGAGGTATTGGACGCGTTTTCCAGCTGGTCGTACTTTCATTCGAATGCCACCTAAAAATGGATTTTCAGGATTTTCCAATTCGAGTTGACCCTCTCCTTGAGTAAGTTGTTGATAGACGTCGGCAAAGTTGTTAGAGATATTTGTAAATGCAGCCATAAAAACGCGGAATTTTTCTTCCTCTGCCTTTCGCATCGCATCTAGAATGGCTTCGCGTTCTTCCCGAATTCTGCTTTCTTTTTCTAAGATTTCATCGTAAGCGTGACGAATTTCTTCGAAACGTTCAACGGCTTTTTGGTTAATAAGACCCATTTGATCTCTTTCTTCTTGCAAAGTTGAAATTTGTCTACGCAGGCTTTGTACTTGAGCAGGTTCCATAGGAAGTAATGGTGGTTCTAATCCCACTGTCTTCTCTTTTTGAGCGGTAAACCGTTCTTGCCAGTGTTCAATCCGCCCTTCGATTTTGGAGCGATTCATTTTTTCGTCGTTTATCTTATCAAGAAGTTCATCAATTGTATTGTTTATTTGCCGGTTTTCAGCCTCACATGTTATAATCTTATTTTCAAGCTCCCTAATCTGTTCGCTTAGATTAACGACGTCTTCTTCAATTTTGGTCAGAGCTGTTTGATTTTGTTCAATCTGTTTAGTTGTAGCTATTAGTTCCTTATCTTTTTGTTCCAACTCTGTCTTCGTACTTGTGAGATCTTGAGAAATACGATTGATTTCACCTTTTGTGTGTCTAGCTTCGCTTGTTTTTTCAGTTAGTTTGAGTTGTGTTTCCTGTAGTTGAGATTCATACTTGTCTAGTTGTTTACGAAGCCCAGTAAGATTGGGGTCTAGGCTGCTTCTTTCTAAGGTTGAAAGGCTTTGTTGAAGTTCTTCCCGTTTGTTGATTAGCTCTTGAATTTCTAATTGGTCTGTCTGTAATTTCTGTCCTAATGTTTGTTTGGTTTTTTCTTTATCTTTCAAGGATTCACGCAATTTTGAAATACTCTCTTTGAAATCAATGAGAGCTTCTTCTTGAGCCGTTGCCATTTCATCTGCTTTATTGTACTTTATTTTCAAACCATCAAGCATCTTCTGCTTTTCTCTTAGTTGATCTTCTAATTGGTTTGTTTTTTCTGTCCATTTCTGGTACTCAATCACTTCTTTAGAATGAAGTGTGCGGAGCTCCTTGAGTTTTTTCTGCAACTCTGGAATTCTTGCTTCTTCTTCCAAAGTCAATGAGGAGAGTCCTTTGTAAAACCCTCCAGTTAACGTACGGTTGGGCTCAACTATGTCACCGTCAATTGTGATTTTTCGAACGCCAGCCGCTTTGACATTGCGTGCGATTTTCAAATCTTTCACAATTAGAGTTCTACCAAATACAAATTCAAATGCAGGTCGAAATTGATCTTCAAAAGTAAGAAGCTCGAGTGCGTTTCCTACAACGCCTTTTTGTTCACCTTTGTACGAGTATGGATTGGTTTTGATTGTGTCGAGTGGGATAAAGGTTGCACGACCAATATGGCTCTTTTTTAGATATTCAATACATTTTGAAGCAGTTTCTTCATTATCAACAACGATAAAATCAAGTCTTCCCCCACCTGCTACTTCTAGAGCGGTCGCGTGTTTGGTGGAAGTCTTACCTAAGCTACCTAGAGTACCATAAACACCTGTAGCTTTGTTTTCTTTTGCATATTTTAGAACCGCATCAGTTGCTGCTTTTCGCGTTAGCCCATACTTTTTGAATTCGCGTATTGTCTTTAGCCTAGTTTGCGCTTCAAGGAGTTCTTCTTTCGAAGCTTGAATTAATTGGTTGAGCTCTTCTTGTTTGTTTTGTTTTTCTTGCATCGAAGTTTGAAATTCGCTCTTTTGTTTTTCAAGGGTGGTTACCTCTGCTTGGAGATCGTGGAGTTCGTTTTCGATGCTTTGGCACTGGGTTTTTGTTTTATCTAAGGAATATTCCTGCTCAGGAAGAAGGGCGTAGCTATCCTCAATCTGCGCCATGAGTTCAATAATCCCTTTTTCAGTAACTTGGTTTAATGCCGTGGTTTCGCCAATTGCACTCTTTTTTGCTTCGATAGTTTCAGTTAGTGTTAAGATTTGTTCTCTGAGTGATACATATTCGGTGTCTGGAGAGTCAGTTTGTTCAGATAATTTTGAGAGACGCGTTCGAATAGGTTCAATTTGTTCTCGGTGTGAAGCTTGGTCAGTGTTGAGAGCTGCAATTTCCATTTCTAGTTGTGCGGACTGATTCTTTTCCTTCGATTCTTCTGATTCGAGATGCTCAACACTTGCTGCAAGTAATTTTTTATTTTGAGAAAGTTTTTCAGAAGTTAATTGCAGTCCTTTCAAAATTTCTCGAATACGCGTTTCCTCAATTTCCCTTTTTCGTTGTTTTTGATCTAATTGTTTGATTTTTTGTTCGTCCGTTTTTACAATTTGTTCAAGTTCGAGTTTACGATTCTTAGCCTGTTGGCGTTTGGTTTCAAGTTCCTTAATATTATCAGAGTATGAAACAAACTCTTTTTTCATTTCGGTAAGACGTTCTTCAACTCGGGCTAGTTCCGCAAAAATCAAATCTCTTTCGAATTGTGTTAGTTTTTCAGTAATTTCCCGCCATCGGAGAGCATCTTTCCTATCCTTTTCCAACCGAGAATATTCTTGACGAATTTCTTCGGTACGCATTTGAACCATGTGTAGGTTTTGATCGACTTTCACTAATTCACTTTCAATCTGCTGCTTCTTTTCGTCGAAAACGGAAATACCTGCAACTCCCTCAACAATTTGACGAATTTCGGTTGGCGTCATAGTAATGACATTTGCTAATTCATTCTGCATTACAATATTATGACCTTCAGGATGTAACCCAGCAACTGCTATTGTATCAATCATTTCGGTACGCGTAACCCGTTTGCCACCTATTCGATATGCACTAATTCCAGTTTCATCGACTTCTCGACTTATTGTTATTTCATTTGCATCAATGGGAAATTGGCGATCAGTATTATCAAAAACGAGACTAACACGGCACAATTTTGCGGGAGAATTACCAGAACCACCATTAAATAGCAATGAAGCAAAATTCTCAGCACGCAAAGATTTGCTACTCAAACGACCAAGTACAAAGCAAACAGCATCCAAAATGTTGCTTTTACCACAGCCATTTTCACCAACGATTGCAGTAAAACCCCTACTTAGATCAATAGTGGTTTTTTTTGGACTGAAACTTTTAAACCCTTGAATTGAAATTTGACGTAAATAAGCCACGAGAAAAACGCCTACTCTCTTCCTTTTATCTTTAACCCAGTTAAAATCTTGGTACTACAGAATGGAAATGAATTATGGAACTTAAAAAATTCGTTGATATGCTATTGAATAGGTTCTAGTTTGTTTTCAAATAGCAATAAACTCCTATGACTGGTAACACCATCGGAACGACAAGTATAGCCTTCGGCTCAACTGGTACGAGTCGATGGAATAAAGTAGGAAACTCCAAACTTCAAGGCGAAGTTGTTCACAGTTTTCTCTGACGTGCCCAGAAACAACTCCACCTAGAAACGATCGCCGACTTTAGATTGGAAAAAGAACGAAACTTGGAGGATAGCTAGAACCAAAAAAAGTTTTACTAGCTTTTTCCAATCTTATCAACTGCTGATCTTAGGCTCCTGATTATAAGACCCAAACTGGGAGCCGCATCCCTTCCGGCGATGGCAACAACCAGTGTTTTTGAAGCAGTAACGGCCACAGTATAACCTTTGTCTGTTTCCAAATAGATAGATTGCACAGGGCCTTGATCGACAGCCTTGTTTACCGTCTTTGTTTCTTTTAAGAGGGCAACAACGCTTGAAGTGATTGCACTATGGTCCATATCTCGCAAGGTCTGTCCTGCAATTACCTTCCCACTCTGAGAGGCTGCGATGATCCCCTCAAGTTCAGGAATAGTATCCATGATGTCTGCAAGAATCTGTTCAACTTCTTTCTTTCCGAGCATGAAAGCCACACCCATCGCCAGTGAACATGGCAATAATGGTTGCGATAGAAAGGATTTGGTGTCAATGTTTAAAAACTGTCCGTCAGAAAGACGGAAGCAATAGTTTTTTTCAAAACTTCTACATTATCTCCGAACAAGAGGGAACTTTTATAACATCTATAAGAGACCACTAGTCAGTGGCTAGAGAGTGTGGAGTACAATGATCGGCGGAAAAGCACTAAAAGACTCACTCAAACGCCTTGGCGCCCATGAAGGAGTTCGTGGCGTCATTATTACAAATATGGAAGGTCTACCAATTAGCTCCAATCTAAGTGCTGAAACAACTGAGGTTATTGCAGCACTTGTCACATCGCTGGTAGGCAAAGCCAAACGTGTTGTTGATGAACTAGGAGAAGGCGGCATGAACTTCCTTACCATCTCAACACCCAAAGGAGAAGTCATGGTAGCCCCTGAAGAAGACTACATTCTCATCGTCATGAGAGGATGAGACTCCCACGTTCTCCACACAAGAATTAAAAGTCATCTCCCGAAGATAAAGCCAAGCTAGCCCCATGGAAAGGGATAAACCGTGTCCATAACCGTACGGCAATTTGATGAAATCCTCTCCGATGTCATCAAATCCGAACCAGGAATCAAGAAGACCATCCTCGTCGATAGAACAGGACTAACCATCGCTCACGTCTCTAAGTTCTCATATTATCCAGTGGATGTAGATGGCATTGGCGCAATAGCGAGTGCCGTGTTTTGTGCTAGTGAAGAACAAGGGAAGAGTTTAGATGTCGGTGATTTAACAATCGTGACATCAGAGTTTGGTGATGGTAAAATTTTTGCAGCCGGTGCAGGAAAAGGCGTATTGTGTGTAATTACTGATAAGGAAGTAAATATTGGAATGATACGCTTAACCATGATGAAGGCCGCTGCTGAGCTAGCGAAAGTTCTTGATGAGTTTATGGCTGAAAAGCCTGCTGTAGCAGCAGGGAAGACCGACGCTGAGCGGGAAGAGCTTAAAGCTGCATTGGGAGAACTCGAGAAGGGTTAGTGGGGACGGGATAGAAGCAACGCGAACACAAAGGAGCCGTCCTACTTTGAAGAAAGACACGCAGGGAAGAATACATTTTAAAATCGTCTTCTGGGGACCTTCGTTATCTGGTAAAACAACAGCACTACGTTGGATTTACGATCACGTTGAGGGGCTAAATAAAGGCGGATTCACTTCGGTTGCGGATCACACTGGACGAACACTATTTTTTGATTATACACCAATGCAGGCAACAGCCCAGGTAGTATTTGATGTTTACACTGTTGCTGGTCAGCGTCGACACAGGGGTCAACGAAAGGTTATCTTAAGCGGTGTTGATGGAATTATTTTTGTTGCAGACTCGTCACCTGATCAAATGGACGCAAATATTGAGAGCATGGCAGAGCTTCGATCGTTTGTGAGTGAGGACCTCGGACATTCCATCAGTCTTGTAGTAATGTTGAACAAACAAGATTTACAAAATGCTATGAAAAAAGACATCATGTTGGCTAAATTGGGGTTAGGGAACGCCCCAAATTTCACAACCTGTGCCCTTACAGGTGAAAATGTTAAACGTGCGTTTCGCCAAGTAACTCGTGATATTTTGATGTATCATTTGTATCCTAAAACCTCTGCAAAAGCATCCGCGAGTTAGACTAAAATTGATGATATCAAGTTCCCCAGAAATTGAAAAAATTTTGGAGAGCTTAACAGAGACAGTTGAAGAAATAGAAGCCGCTGTCGTCGTTGGTATTGATGGACTACCCATTGCAGCCAAACTTCCAGAAGAATACGATGAAACCCTTTTAGCAGCAATGAGTGCAGCTTTACTAACCGTTGGAGAAAGAGCAGCATCAGATTTAGAGAAAGGCGCCTTACACCAAGTTTATGCTCAAGGAGGATCTGGAGCAGTTATTATGGTTGCAGTTGGATCGGATTCAGTGTTAATGGTGAGCACCAATACTGAATCTCTTGCTGGTCTCGGATTAGTTTTTATTAATATGGAACGGGCGGCAAAGAAAATCGCCAAAAAGTTGATCCGATAATTACTTCGAAAATTCTTAAAAACAAAGGTTAAATACCTAGAGCATTTGGCTCTATCCGGAGACTTATCAGTGACAAACCTTGTAGGACCGATCTATCATCTATACTCGTGGTATCTTTGGCGCCAAATCAAGGATAACCCAATGCCCATGCATGTAGGTATTATTCTAGATGGAAATCGGCGATTTGCAAAACAGCAGAACCAAGACAGTACCTTCGGACATTCGGTTGGTGCTCAACGTATCGATGAAGTTCTCGACTGGTGCTTTGAAGCCGGAGTAAAAGTTGTAACCATTTACGTCTTTTCCACGGAGAATTTTACCAGAAAAGAAGAAGAGGTTCAACATATCATGGCTTTAGCCCAAGAAAGATTTGAAACTGTAGCTCGATCAGAAGTCGTCCATCGTCACAAAGTTAAAGTTCGTGCCATTGGTCAACTAACTCTACTCCCAACTAGTGTGCTTAATGCAATTCAAGAAGCGGAGAACGCAACAGCTGACTATGATAATTTTAACCTAAACGTGGCAATTGGATACGGCGGCCGTACAGAGATTGTAGACGCCGTTAAAAGCATAGCCAAAAAAGTTCAAAAAGGAACACTTAATCCATCCGAGATCACAGATGCTACAATTGAAAAACACCTCTACACCGCAGGTATTGCTGATCCTGAACTTATCATTCGAACCTCGGGAGAGGAAAGGTTGTCCGGATTCTTACTTTGGCAATCCGCTTACTCTGAATTATATTTCGCAGATGTTTTTTGGCCGGAGATTAGGAAAATTGATTTCTGGCGTGCGCTACGAACCTACCAACAGAGAGACCGTCGGTTTGGAAACTAGGAGAAGCTGAAATGAGGCGAAAAAAGAAGAACGCTGTAGCGTTATTGGTTGACAGCGGCGTTTCCTCAGATCTTTCAGGAATTTTACCCAAACTTCGACCACTCCTAGAAGAAATTGGCGACATAAAGGTTGGAAAGGTAGTCATTTTACAACATCAAGCTGTTGAGTATTCCAAAATTATTGCTGAGGAAGGATTCGTTCCGGTTATCGTCCACGATGACCTCGATATCCATTTTGCTTTAGAGGCAATGGAGTTCATTTATAATGAAAAAATCACAACGATTGCCCTTACAACCGAAAATGAAAACCTTTTACCACTATTAAGTCGCGCGAGGGAACTTGGAAAAGAAGTGATTTTGTTATATACTGCGGCTAAGATAAATAGAGGTTTACAAAACGCCGCAGACATAATTCTTCCAATCGCTAGTTGAGATTTTCTAAAGCAATCCACGCTTCATGAGAAGAGAGAATTCTTCCATAGTCAAACGTTCCCCACGTTTATGCTTCTCAAGAGCCACAGACGCTTTCTCTTCAAGTCGTTCCCCGATTTCCTGGATTTTCTCCACACGCCTTCGAATGCGGATTTCTCCTAGTTCTTTTCTCAGGCGAGTATTTTCTTGTCTAGCTTCTAGAAATCGTCGATGAGTCTCATCAGCTTCACGTCGAGTTTCTAAATATTTGCGATGTGCTTCATCTGCCCGTTTTCGAAGTGCATCCACCTCTGCATATGCTTCAATCATATACTGGTTCTCTTCTTGAGAAAGTCTTGCAAACTCAAGAACAGAATTATGGTGCGCATTCATTAGCAATCGTAAGTCCTCAATTTCTGTTCGCGCCTTTGCACTTTCTTTTCTTTTTGTTACAGCCTCTTCTGCAACTCTTAGTTCCGCTTCAAGTTCTGAAATGTTTTCGATAATTTCCCGCTCACGTTTTAAATCTAAAACTTGCGTTTGTAGAGACCAATCGAGTTCTCGAATTTTTCGGCGAAGAACATGTGATGGCGCCGAAGTCTTCTTCTGAATTCCTTCTACCTCATCTTCATTGTCCTGACGCTCATCTACTTTGCTTTTTAATTTCGTATAGATTTCGTCTCGTTTAACTTTGAATTCGGCGACTTTCTGATTATACTCATCACGTTTCTCACGATGCTCACGAGCCTTTGAGAGCCACTCAGCAACCTGTGCATTGAGTTTATCCCTTTCTTTAACTAGCTGTTGAGCTTCAGTATTTAGCTCATCACGCTTCTCACGCAATGAAGTCGCGAGCCGGTTAATTTCGGCAAGCTGCAGAACCGCGTCCTCGGCCACTATACCACCTTATACAAGAAAACGTCTAATGCGATTTTTTAAAGTGAGAGGGAGTATGCAAGAGGGATTTTTAAAACTAACGGAGCACTAACACCTCCTAGGCAAATCCTTGATAAAAGAATATGAATCTATTCAGATTCATTAGATTCTTCCAAAATTATCCGTGCATCGACACATTTTGCACCTTTTGGATAAGAAAAGACAGGATTCAAATCGAGTTGGTTAATAACTGGATAATCTGTTACTAACTTAGAGACCTGAAGCAAAATATTAGCCAACGCTTTTATGTCACGGGCTTCCTGCCCTCGAATTCCTGTTAGAATAGGATAACCCTTGATTTCTTGAATCATCTCCTGAGCATCGTAACTTGTAATCGGAGCTACTCGGAAACTCACATCCTTAAGTACTTCAACAAAAATGCCACCCAATCCGAACATGAGTGCGGGACCAAATTGAGGATCTTTTATTGCTCCTATGATAACCTCGACCCCTTTCGGGGCAAACTCTTCAACAAATATTCCACGAATTTGTACATTTTCCTTATGTTTCTTAACGTTGGCAACTATAGTCTTGAAACCCTCTCGAACTTCATCAGCATCTTTGACATTAATTATCACGCCACCAACATCACTTTTGTGAATCACATCGGGGCTTAGAATTTTCAAAACCACAGGATAGCCAATCGTATCCGCCGCCTTTACTGCTTCGTCTTCTGTTTCAGCCACCGTAAACTGCATTACTGGAAGTTTGTAAATTTTCATTATTGTCTTGGATTCATGTTCCAGTAGATAGGTACGCTTTTCGGAACGCGCCATTGAAATAATATCATTGACTTTAGGCATAGAGTTCACCGAGTGCTTCATACAACAAGATTAGCCAAGTTAAAATCTTTTAGTAAAACAAAGTTATCTAAACGTCTCAAAGCCTTCTCCCCCGACTAAAGTGTTTGAAACATGAGAGAATAACAAGTCTAGGTTTTCCATATTCAATGCAGACACGGGTACTACATCAAGACCCGAAAAGATCTTGTGAATAGCATTTACCAATTCGCCGGATAATTCGGCTTGTAATTCATTACGCGATTCTTGAAGGGAGTAAATGAGCTGAGTTGGGTCATCAAGCCAGTCGGTCAATTGTTCCATATCGTGCTCATTGAGTAGATCAGCCCTTGAGAGGACGTTAAGGTGTGGTAAATTGAATCGTACTAAAACTGATGCCGAAAGCAAGAGCGAAGAAATCAATCCTGCAGGAGTTTTTCCCAAGGCTGCGTCAACTAAATAGATTAGCATTCGGCTCTCTTCAGCAAGGCTGGAAACAATTATGGGTCCTGTCTCTCGGAATGCAAATAGCTCGATTTGCCCTGGAGTATCAAAGAGGAGAAAATCAACGCCAAGATCTTTAATTTCTTCTTGAATTGTTTCAAGATGAGAACTTATTAGGTCTATTGATGCAATCAATCCGCCATTTGGACCTAGATTGTATTTTTCCATAATTCCTTGAAGAGAAACGAAATCTCGAACATCAATATCAGGTCCATAAGGTAGCTGTAAAACCCCAGGATCTAAATTTATTGTACCTACACTTAGTTTCGCATCTCCCAGCCAACGCGCAAAATTATGTGTAAGGGTTGATTTTCCAGAGCCAGCTGTGCCAACAAAATAGAGAGCGTGCAATTGTGTTTTACACCTCTGGCTTAAAGTTTCTTAGTCTTCGAATAAGATCATAGGCTTCTTTTATTAGGGATAAATACAACGGAATTTTTTCAACTTCGGCAATTTTACAAGCAACAGAATCCACCTTTTTGGGCCCATGAAGAATGACAACTGAAGGACGAACCGCAGAACCTAATCCCATTTGCGATGTTCGAATAGCAACCATTGGTGATCGCCCTGTACTAACACGTGTAAAAATCGCGGCACGATGCGGGGTAGCCCCATAAAGTTTGATCATTTGTTCCGGTGTAAGTTGAAGAATCGCACGAAGACTATCAATTGTCGTATAACCAAAGATTTCACGATCTTGAATGATGTCCTGAACTATGGTTTTGCATTCAAGATGATCTATTAGGAGTTTAGCAGGAATTGCGGCAGGAAATTCTCGAATATCTAAGAGAATATCAGAGGGGATATCCCGTCCAAGTAACCGGATGAAAGCTTTGACGATTTGACCTCCCCGGCTTTCATCAATCGCTACTAGGCTTTCAGCAAATTTTCGAATTGTTTCGACGCGAGGTGATTTCCTTCGTCCACTTTCGTAGTCACTAATCACTGAAGGAGAAATCTCAAGATGAAGCGCCAATTCACGTTGAGCTACGCTAAACTGTTCGCGCCATTTACGCATTACCTTTCCTGGATTCTCAGCTAGCGTGATTTCGCCAGCAATACTTCGGAGTAAGTCTTCACGTGTATCTTGGTCCATTATAACCATAGAAACACCTCTCACCTTAAAGCATCTTTGATGACTCACACGGACTATAAATAGATGGAAGTATAAGACGCGAGGCGATAAACCAGGTGGTTTTACATGCAACAACCGTTTCCTACCCCAATTGATTTAATAGTTTTAGCAATTGCCTTCATTTGGGTTATCGCAGTTCTGGTTATCGGAGAAGGCTTGCGCCGCTGGCGAAATTATCCACCAGCCATGACGCGTAAATTTATTCATCTATTCGCTGGTTTCTCAGTGTTTACAGTTCCTTTTTATACACATTCTTGGGCGGCAATAATTGTGGCATTTTCCTTTGTTATTCTTATTTTACTTGCCTCACCAAAAAGTCCTATAAAGAGTCTCAAAACTATGTTTGAAGTAATGGCACGAGAGGAAGACTATCTCTCAGGACATATTTGGGGGCCATTTCTTTACGCCATTTCAATTACAATCCTCGTCTCGACCTTCACACTAATCCCCATTCTAACTCCATTCTTTGTCTTGGCGGCGATGGCACTCGCGGCAATGTATCTAGGTGATGGGATTGCCCCCATCATTGGAGCAAGATATGGTAGGCATCAATATATGGTTGGCAAATCAACCAGAAGCCTTGAGGGGTCCATAGCTGTATTTTTTGCATCATTTGTAGGAGCATGGATTTGTTGGGTTGTTTTAGACTTTTATTCCACAGGTGGGTTTCCAATTTTCAATTTAGTGCAGATAGCCATTCTTGGTCTGATTTGTGCTTTAACGGCAACTTTAATTGAAGGAGTTAGTCCAGCAGGTTTTGACAATGTTACAGTTCCACTTCTTACAGCTGTGATAATTTTTCTTTGCGCGTTGCTGATTTATCCACCAATGTTGTCAATGATTCTTTTTCCCTAACTTTTCAGTCTAATATGGCAAGAGCTGCCAATTCCTCAGTAAAGCGCCTTGCACGTTTCATTGAAGCTTTGAAAGGTTCAACCAGCCCATACCTTTTAGAAAGCCTAGCAAAGCGATCATTCACCTCTGCTAACCATCCTAGTGGTTGGCGAATTCCTGCCCATTCGAATACTCCCAATTTATCGGCAACACACACAATCTTTTCTTCCCATGTTTGAGGTACAAAATCACGTTTCGGAAGCCCAACCATATCAGCTTCAATATCTGAAAATCCACCCAAAACGTGTCTTTCCACGATCCTAACAACGCTCCAAGGATACAAATGGTGCTGTAAAATCTTCCCACCAACATACCCATGTGTTACATCATGGACGCGCGCTCGTCCAATGTCGTGAAGCAATGCACTGACCTCTATTAATTGAAAGTTGATTTGTTTTTTTACTGAAACCATTATTGCGATTTGAAGCGCTTTTTCTCGAGTGGCTTCACAATGTTTTCGTATATTTAGATCTGATACAGATTCATTAAGCAGAATTCTAGCTTTCTGGATAGAGGGAACAACAATAGACATTGGTGGTGTTTTTAGTGTGTTACCATGATTTAATTTTAGACTCTGATAAGTCTAAATGAGAATATTTAGACGGGGATAATGTATATGAAATCAGTTCAGGAGCTTTGGCCGCTAGATAAAGCAATTCAGAAAATCGCTGAGCAAATTCAAGCCTATGAAAAGAAAAGAAATACCTTTGCTTCAATTCTTCGAAGTGAACGAAACAAGCTAAATCTTCATCAGAACCTACCACTAGCCCAAAACTATCTTGTTGATAATCAATTAGCCAATTCAGTGAAGCCTATAGATTTAACCGGACTTCGTGTAGGTGGAGTTGATGGAGGATTACTCAAAAAAACCCTACGAGGTATCGAGCTAGTAATTACTCGAGCTTGTGCCACTATTTTTGAATATACTCCATCAAACCGAGTAGCAGCAATCTATTTCCCTGAAAAAACAACGCCCCCAACCGTAAAAGCAGAATTCAATCCCATCTCTTGGCGCGAAGCAGACGTAAGCGCTTCCCTTGAACGACTCAAGTCAGAACTTGAATTGGCAATCCGTGTCCAAGATCACCATCCAGTAGAGCTCCTTTTACTAGACGGCTCTCTGAGTCCACATTTAAGTGACCGCCCACCAAGTCAGTCAATGTTTTCAACCAAGTTTCAACTGATTTCAAAGCTGTATGAAGAGCTCTATAAAAAAGCTCAAGAAACTGGGACGCTTCTTGCTGGTGTTGTGAAAGATAGTCGAAGTCAACGGTTCATTAAGATTCTAGGTGAAATTCTTCCACATTTGATAAATAAATATCCCGCGTTGAAACCGTTGTTACAGATGGATTATCGATCGATTTTGCGAACCAGTTACGACACAGATTTATTTTTCAGAATCCTAGACGTGGGAGAACGTTCGCCAATTCTCCGATTAAACGAATTAAATATCGATGATTCACTTGAATCCGGCGACGAGAGCATACAGACTAGCAAAAATATTGTTTGTATTTATCTCCGAACGGCCAAGTTTGATTATCCTTTACGAATTGAAATTCTCACTGGAGCTTATGACCCAATTCGAATTGTTGAGAAAGTTAGCGCGATGTTATTTCCAATGTCTTCAAATAATGAGGGCTTTGCGCTTCCTACTGTGCTAATCGATGCTGACTCTCAAGCCCGGTTAATTGAACATGATCTTGATTTTCTTTTTACACAATTAGCCAATCGGCTAGGATATCCCCAGAGTGTATTAAAACTCCGCCGTGAAAGGATGCCATTTCATTAAAATTAAAGGTGAAGACTCAAATGAACTCTGAATCGCTTGGAACTGTTGTATGCACTGAAGATAGCCCGTCAACAGAAAAGATTTCCTTTGTCATTGGAAAACGTGATGAACAAAACACTAAGAATGAGATACCCGTTCACGTAGGACAATACGTTTCTGTTGAAACTGAAGAAGGATTAGTCATCGCTCATGTTGAGCATGTATTCAAGACGAACCGCTATTTTTCGCAAGTTGACGCCGTACATGAATTTACACGGTCAGGAAGACCCTTTGGAGCGATTTTTCCTATTGACCGATGGGAATACGTGTTAGCCGAAGCAAATCCTTTAGGGATTTTTGATAATGGGCAGATTCACCGAATTACGTATCCTCCCTCGCCAGGCGCTATTGTTTCTTCACCAGACCCAAAAATTTTGTCACGTTTTCTTGGATTTGCTGAAGAGGGAATTGAGCTTGGTCATTTACTATTTCATAATATTCCTGCGACTTTTGATTTGACAAAAATGTATCAAAAGCACGTTGCACTCTTGGCAATGAGTGGAGCTGGAAAAAGTTATGCCGCTTCTGTTATGCTCGAAGAACTCTTATCAAGAAGAGTGGCTCAAGGGCGTCCAGCATTACTTGTAATTGACGTTCATGGTGAATACACAGGGTTTGCAGACACTCAAGAAATCAAAGGAAAAAACATTGAAAAACGCCTCGTAGTAATTCGGAGCCCTCTAGTTGAGATAGCAACACCACGAATGAGTGCAAAATCCTTTGCGATATATTCTCCAGATATGGGAACAATCCAGGTTCGTGAACTGACACGTATTATTCGAACACTACGTAGTGTTCGAAAAGGAAGACCCTATGATTTAGGAGATTTGATTGAAGCGCTAGAAAAGGATCCTTCGATAAACACTCGAACGCGTGAAGCACTATTGGGATGGTTAGATAATCTCCAAAGTCTCAATCTCTTCGGAAAGACTTCGACACCAGAATGGAAGAAGTTAATGAAATCTGGCCATGGAGTTATACTTGATATGAGTGAAACGGTGAGTCTTCAAAAGAAGCAAATCATTGTCGATGCTGTTCTTAGACATTTATTCGACTTGAGACGAGATGAGGAAATACCTCCTACAATTGTGTTTCTCGAGGAATCTCATCAATTCTGTCCTGAAGCACGCCGTGCCCTAGCTTTTTCAAAGGGAATAATTGAAACTATTGCCCGAGAAGGTCGTAAATATAACCTCTCTTTGTGTATTATTTCACAACGACCAGTTCGACTCTCAACCACAGTTCTCTCACAATGTGGATCTAACATATTTCTTAGAATTACTAACCCCTATGACTTAGATCACATTAGAGCTACATCAGAAAAAATCACAAAAGCAACTTTGACGTCTATTTCAAGCCTTAGTGTTGGAGAAGCATTAGTAGTTGGCCAGGCTACTCGGTTTCCAGTTTTCATTCAGGTCCGAAAACGAACAACTAAAGAAACGGCTTTTGGAGAAGATTTTGAAACTATGACTAAGAAATTTGAAAAGAAAGGAAGAACTAAATGAAGATGGTGGGCACGGCGGGATTCAAACCCGCGACCTCCGGCTAACCTAGGCTTCGCAAACGAATGTTCAGAGCGACACCATATAAGGCATACACACTTCGCGCTAAATGCACGATAGTTCGGCGCTCCATCAGGCTAAGCCACGTGCCCGTATCGAGTGAGTGATATTTATTGTGGCTTAAATGTGTTGGCACACCTATTCATCTTGCACAAGAAATGCAAATTGGATTTCACCATCAGCGAATTTTACCTTGCCCTTGGCAGCGCCCTTCATAATTGGTAAATTTTCATAGATATTTAACACCGAAGCCCCCACTTTTGCGGATATAGACTCAGAAGTATTTTCTATTGCCGATCGTAGTTCCGGTGATTTAGTTGCCACATGAAGTTTGATACGCTGTGTAACATGTAAACCCTCTTTTTTCCGTGTAGATTGAATTTGACGAATCAAATCTCGTGCAAGGCGTTCCGCACGAAGTTCAGGAGTCTCTGAAATATCGAGATAAATCGTAGCAAAGGCCAGCTCCTTTTCTAGTAAAGATTCACCCTTGATTTTTTTAAGAATCTCAACGGTTTTTACATTTGCTTGGCTAGCGACAACGTCGCTGAAGTGATCTAGTTGAAATTCCTTCTTCAATGGAACAATAATCAATCTTTGACAGGGCCATCGAAGTTTAATACCTGCTTCCTGCCGAACATATTGTACTGACTCAACGATTTCAGATACCCACTCCATTTCTTGGCTTAATTCAGAATCTATAAGATGCTCATCCACAGAAGGCCAAGGAAGCATATGAACACTAATCGGAGCATCAGGTTCGACCGAACGAATGAGAGCCTGATACATTTTTTCAGTTAGGAAAGGTAAAACTGGAGCTAAGACTGCCAAAAGAGTGCGTAACACATTATAAAGTGTTGTAAATGCTTGAATCTTTGTTTCATCCTGAGAACTAACCCAAGTTCGAGGCCGAATGAGTTTGATATACCACCGACTAAGATCTTTTACAACAAAGTCTTCCATTAAACGAGGCACGTATGGTAATTCATATTTATCTAGTCGTTCGGTGACTTGTTTAATGAGCGAGGTTAACTGAGAAAGAATCCAGCGATCCTCATACTGAAGATTTTTGGGCTCCATTTTGTGTAATTTTGGATCAAAATTCGCTGCTTTCATGAATGTTGATGCAAAAACGTATACATTCCATAAAATCAAAAGAACACGCCGAGTATCTTCAACATCTTTCCAGAGAAAATGCATATCCTCGCCAGGACCAGTGCTTTTGATACTATAAATCCGAAGAGTCTCTGCTCCAACTTTTTCCACTATCTCCTCTGGAAGAACTCCAACGCCCTTAGATTTGGACATAGGCCGACCTTGTTCGTCACTCGTAAATCCATGCATATACACATTTTTGTACGGTTCTCGGTCTGCAACTAACATGGTCGAATTGAAGAGGGTGTTGAACCAATTGCTGATTTGATCTTTGCCTTCAATAACAAATTCAGCCGTTTCCCAATTATCAAAATCTTTAGTGCCAAAAGTCGCCCATCGTGTTGCCCAAGGAGCAACACCACTGTCTAACCAAACATCAAGAACATCGCGAACTCTCGACATTTTACCTCCACATTTCATGCAAGTCCAATTCGCTTCATCAACCCATGGCCTATGAAGGTTCTCGAAAACCTTGCCAGTTTTTTCATTTAATTCTTCAATGCTCCCAATCACTTCTATTTCATCACATTTATCACAGGTCCATATGGGAAGAGGGGCACCCCAGTAACGCTGACGTGAGATACACCAGTCACGAAGATTTTGTACCCAATTTCTAAACCATGTATGACCAGCCCAATCCGGAACCCACCGAACATCCTCGTTCTTTTTGATAATATCATTCCTAAGATCACTAACGCGTAGGAACCATTGATCAGTAGCAAGAAAGACTAACGGGCTATTACATCGCCAACAATGAGCATATTCGTGCTCAATAGTATCTTGATGAACTAACAAATCCTTCCTACGTAGATCCTCAAGAACAACTTCACTTACCTTTTGAACTTTCATCCCGGCGTATTTTCCACCATCTTCAGAAAAAGTTCCAGAAAATGTTACCGGACAAAAAATTGGTATTCCTTCCCTTTCACCTACTTCGAAATCTTGGGGACCATGTCCTGGTGCCATATGAACAAGACCTGTACCCTGTTCTAAAGTAACATATTCATCACTTAAAACCACGGAATGAACTTTCTTTGAATCTTTGTGGAGTTCAGCTTGGCGAGGGACTTCTTCTACCAAAGGATGTTCATATCGGAGACCAAGAAGTTTCGATCCATTGACCACTTCTATGACTTCATAAGGCTTGTTTAATAGCCCTTGTAAAATGATATTTGCTAATCCTTTCGCCAAAATCCATACTTCGTTTTCAACACGAACGCGAACATAATCAAACTCTGGATTCACCATTACGGCCATATTAGCAGGTAATGTCCAAGGTGTTGTAGTCCAAATAACAATGAACTCGTTTGGTCGATCAATAACCGGAAACTTGACCCAAATCGAATAATCTACAATTGTCCGGTACTCGTGTTCACGTTTCGCTAGAGCTGTTTCGCAGCGAACACAACAATCAATCGAACGCAATCCACGATACAAGAATCCCCGTTCATGGGCTCGTTTCATCAAATACCATGTACCTTCAATATATGGGTTATCAATCGTTCGATAAGGACGATTCCAGTCCATCCAGACACCTAACCTTTGGAATTGTTCTGTCATAATTCCCAAATTAGAAAGAGCAAACTCTTGGCACCGTGAAATAAATTTATCAACGCCAATTTTCGTTTCAATTTCCAGCTTTGATTTTATGCCGAGTTCTTTTTCAACATGAACCTCAATTGGTAATCCGTGCATATCAAACCCAGGAGTATCGATTACGCGAAACCCCTGCATCCGACGATACCGTAGGACCAAGTCCTTCATAATTTTGTTCCATGCAGTACCCAAATGAATCGCGCCAGTAGTGTAGGGAGGACCATCCAAAAACTTGAAGATAGGACGATTAAGAAGCAGTTCAGTTACTTGCTCATACACGCGATGTTTTTGCCAGAATTTTAGCACCTCCTCTTCTAAGGAGGGAAGATCAAATTTTTTGGGAAGCTCTGAAACAGGCATTGTAAGTATACACTCCATAAGTTCCTAGCCTGCCCTAACAACCTTCAGCAGGATAAAAATCATTGGGCGAAATTAATTACCTAAGCCTAAAAGCCCATGGTAAACGAAACCAATATATGTTCACAAACGAAAGTCAGACAAACCGAGCCCTCATAAGGAGCAAGCTACATGAGTATGCAACAACGCCAATACGTACTCAAAGTCTGTGTCGTCGGTGATGGTGCAGTTGGGAAGACAAGTCTCATTATACGCTACACCGAAGGGCACTTTCGAGAATCCTACATCATGACTGTGGGTACTTCGTTCGCAGTGAAAGAGTTGAATTTCGGTGATACATTAGTACGGTTACAGTTATGGGACCTGGCTGGACAACCGCATTTCAGTTCAGTACGTCCTGTCTTTTATCGTGGTGCCGCTGGTGTAATTTTAGTCTATGATGTTACGCGCCGTCGAACGTTTGAAGCTATTCCTGAATGGTTTTCAGAGGTCTCGCAGGTAACTGGTACTGTGCCCACTGTTTTATTAGCAAACAAAGTGGATTTGGTGGATCAACGGCAAGCCACAACCGAGGAGGGTATGGCTTATGCTCAGCAGCTTGGATGGGGATATTTCGAAACCAGTGCTAAGGAGGGGCAAGGTGTCACAGATGCTTTCCGACAAATAGCATGGTCGTGTATTAGTTAGCCTAACTGTTAATCTATATCCGATAGAAAATCAGTTAGCTTGCGCGAGCTTGTTTGATGAAGATAAATTGCGCATTGTTGTGGCTCAATTTTCCGATATTCTAGCTTGAGTTGTTCGAGTAACGTTTGGGTGCCTTTAGTAAGACTTGGCGCAACGAGAATGCCTCGGAGTTTGGTTGATTCATCGGTTTGAAAACTCTTAATATAACCATGAAGTTGATGCACGGCGTCACTGTTGGCTCGACGCCGTTTAACTTCGATGATTACCAACCGACCTTCACTATCACGTGCAAATATGTCGATGAATCCTGGTACAACCTGTCGTTCTCTACTGATTGTTCGAAGACCCGGTTCAATCAGTTCAGGATGAGCGCTTAGAACTTGCTGCATTTCAGCCTCCGTCAAGTACATACTGAATTCGCCAGGATCGTCAACAAGGCTTGCACTCACCATCGTGAGAGAAGAGAATTCGATACGAACCGTTTCACGGGGTTTAGCGCGATTTGCAAATAGAAAAAGGGCATCATCTTCGAAAAACACTTTAATTGTTGCGCCAGGTGGCTGCCAGTTAACTGGTTCAACACCACTCTCTTTGTGAACCAGAATTGTTCCATCACGTTTCAGCAGAATTAGACGTTCTCCTTCAGTAAGAACTGATCGTGCCCGTCCTTGATATTCAACAAAGCAACTACCGATTATTTGGATAAATCGTTTCTGAGAAATTGCATCTTCAAGTACAGCGTACGCTGTTTTGAGTGTTGGGGATTGGAGAAGCCAAATTTTGTCACTCATCGAAAACTTATGGTCAGGCAATTTCTTTCCTGTCGATGTCACCCCATAATTCTAAATAAGTATTCACTCGTAGGTAGAAATTGTGCGAAAAATTCGATTATATGACGAATCAGCACCAATATACAATCTACGATATCGTCGAATTCAAAAGGTAAAATATCAAGCGATTACGCCATTTCTATGTAAAGGTCCAATTATTGATGTAGGAGTAGGAACCGGAATTGGATTAGCTTCTTTAGTTGATTTTTTACCAATTGTTGGTGTTGACGGAGCGATTGAGATGCTGCGAGTTGCATCAGAGCAGATCAATGACTTAGAACAAAAAAGGGAATTTGTTTCTTTGGTATGTGCCTTTGCTGAAGCTTTGCCATTTCGAGACTTTTGTGTCCCCACTGTGGTTTGCATTACAGTGATTCAAAACCTGGCAGATATTCACCAGGGGCTAGTTGAACTCATCCGCATATTGCATAAAGATGGTATGTTAGCTGTAACCAGCCTTTCAAAGAAATTTCCTCTTCATGAACTTGAAGCAAATCTTAATACAAGATATAATATTATAAAAAAATTTGAAAATCTCGCAGATGAAGATGACGGTCTAGTTATCCAGCTGTCATGAAACTTGCTATTTAACTTCTCCTAGCTTTTTATCTGACCGTTAGCTTTAAGTGGCATTTTACAATTAGCAGAGATACTTTCGAGGTTGAAACCCGTGGAGAACCAGCCAATAAAAATCTTACAAAAAGCGATTACTAATCTTGTTTTGATTAAACTCAAAGATGGAACGGAATACCGTGGTCGCCTTAAGGAGATAGATGTGTATATGAACCTTGTTCTTGAAGGGGCCGAGGAACTCATGGAAGGAAACCCAACTGCGAAATTTGGTGAGGTCTTAATTCGGGGGAATAACATACTCTATATTAAACCCGATCTCACACAGATTATTTGGGAAAATAAAGAATAGAACGAAAAAAGGCGACATACTCAGAAGAATGTTATTTTCGTTCGGATTCTTCACTCCGCCTTTCTTGGCGATATTCCTCAATAAGACGTTCTAAGGAATCTGCTGCCGCTTCGCGTTCAGCGACTTTATGCCTTTCCTGCCATTTCCTGATTTCTTCATCCAACTGCTGAACATTAACAACTGCAAATTCATCAACCATTGTTATGCGCAGTTTTTTCGCTTCAATCACAGGAATATGCGCAGAGGTAAATTGGTTGAGCGCTAAATGCGACATAGTTCCTTTCGTAATGATGATTTGAACGCCATTTTGAATTAGATGCTCTGCTGTTGAGCTTCCTCCACCACTTGGGTCTTGAATCAGAACGATTTTTGCTTTTTTCTTTGAATAGCGTGTTTTTATTCGTCTTATTTCTTCTTGCGAAAAATGGTGAAGTACGAGAATGGGCTGAACTTCTCCACGGGTTTCAAGTTGCCGCATCAATTTTAGGTTTGAAATCGTATGTTCCGCGGTTTCAATCTTCTCATTGGCTTTCTTGAGTGTCTTCTGAAGGCGTGTGATCTCCTCATTTTTTCTTCTAATATGTTCATCACGACGTTTCTCACGTTGTTCGATATTTAATACTCGATTCAGTTGTCGTTTAGTTTTCTGATAATCTTTCCACAGTTGGTTTAATGATTCCTGGCTATGAAGAAATTTATTTTTTTCAAATTCCAGTTGACGTTTGAGCGATTCAACTTGGCGTCTCAACCGGTTAATATATTCCTGTAGATTTTCATTAGTGGATGATTTTTCTGTTGCTTTTAATGGTTCAGCAGGTTGGGATTCAATTTTCATAGTACCTTCAAAGATTAGGGATTGGTCAATGGCATCATGAACCGAACCGCCCTGAAGAACGACCTTTAAGGCCTCTGATACGTTGTGTTGTTTTTCACTTTCAGCAAGTCGATTTCGTAGAAGATTCAATTTTCGATCATAGACATGAAATACATTCGCTATAGCCGCTAAGGCGTCTCGCTGATGTGAGTTTTGATGTTGCACACCAGAATCGTTAGTAAATGATTTTACCAACTGTCGTTTTTCAGCAACTGACAATAATTTCTCAGGCACAAAGAGTGGAGTTTGAAGTGATGTACTTAGTTTTTCAATAAAGCTAGGTGCGGGAGAAACATCTGCAACAATCAGAACGGGTTTTCCATAATCAACGAGATACCGTATCACATCTCCCCTGGACAAGCCACGCCCACTATGAATGGCAATTACTCGTCCTGCGACATCTGAAATTGCTATCCCAACCGTTGTTCCTGCATCAACACCAACGACTAATAATCTACGTGGACTGATCTGATCTTTTTTATCCTTACTTTGGAGATACAAAATCGTACGATGCTTCACTGGAGAAATTCGAACTGCAACACCTGCAACTCGATTAATTTCTGATTTTACAATCTTAGTCAGATTATCAAATGAATCATAAACATGTATCAAACATCGTGACCAACCATAAGATGTTCGCGTCTCATATTGATCAAAGTCCATTTGAGCTTTTGTAATTTTTTCTATAATACTACGAGCAACCTGTTGAATAGCTCCATGCATTCGCCTTTGAAATCGCGCTTGCGAAAAACCACCTGGTCCAACATTACGGGCTCTCGACACCGAAATTCGCGTTTCCCGTGCTATTGCTGAAATTTCTGTACCGACACCTAGGGCAGCTAACTGTGTGAGTAGTGTTGCTGTTTCAATCGGAGTGGGATGTCTTTTAATCCGCAGTCCATGTCTTTTCGCCAATTTCGTTATTGATGTCATACCATAAACCGGAGACCCGGTAACCTGTATGACCCGAGTTTTTGAGGGAACCTTTGAAAGAAAATCTATTACTCCCTTCTCAGTGGAAGCCAACTCAAGTAAATTATCAGTCGCAAGAATGTCAGGTTTAATTTGACGAACATTCTTCAGTAACTCTGTTCGTCGAATTGAATCACGCGTTTCAATGGTCTCTCCTTTTAAAATTGCCATAGCGTATCGAAGTGATTTTAGAGCTGATGGAGACTTTTGTGGAAGAATATCAAAGCCAATAATCAATGGTGTGGTCGTCTCAGACATTCTTTTTCTTCCCTTTTGGACTAGCTGTTACTCTTGCCAGAATTTCGTCAACATCGCTTAGGATACGGAATCTGCGTTGAAAGAACGTTGTAACGTTTGTGATGTCGCGTTTCAGCAACCATAAAGCATTGGGATGTGTTAAAGGCTGCCATTGCGGCCAATCAAAGAGAGTAATTTGCTCCTTGTCATCAACAAACACATTGTATTCACTAAGGTCGCCATGAATCAATTCTGCTTTTTGATATGCAAGCTGAACTTGTTGGATAATCTGTTCAAATACTTTTTCTGGCTTTCTTAATTCAAGTAGGTGCAACAAAAGTTCACCAGACATTTTTGACATCACAATAACATGTCGGTTGACTTCCTTTGGATGAGGAACTTTACCTCCTACCTTTTGCAATATTCGCAGCGCGGTGAACTCACGGCTTGCCGCGCGCTTACTGAAATCCATCCATGAGTATAATGGCTCATCTTTCAACGTGCGAAGCCGTCTAACTCGTCGAAAACTTGTTCGACCCCACCGGAGGAATTTAACAGCAACTTCTTTATTTTCTGCATCAAGAGCACGATATACCGTCGCTTCTTTGCCGACACCATAAGGTTGTCCTAAGGACAGAATGACATCATTCAAGGCTAAATCATAGAGTGCTAAAGCGTCATAACCTGTTTGAGATATTCGATAGCCAAGATAGCGTTCTTTTTTCCTTTGGACTAAACCTTTCTTATTTAGTTGCCCCAGAAGAAATAAAACATCTTCAGCATCAATGTCGGTTCGTTTTTTGACCTCATCGAGTGGAACGTATTCAAAACGGTGAGCTGTTTCTTCGAGCGTTTGAAGAACTTGAATTTCTTCGGGTTGAATTTCAGGTAGAATTTTGGCTAGACGATGCACATTGATCACTTTAAATATTATTTGGTGCCGAAAAAAACTATTGGGCACATCCAACCAGATTAAAGATTCAATTATCAGGCGACTTTAACGAGCCTCTATCATTCGCATCCGAATCTAATGAAGAACGCTTCCATTTGGTGATTAGATGTTTAGATAGCTCTCCGCTTAATTAAATTGGGAAACGTATATTAGGGAGAGCCGATGAATTGCCTACTGTTTCATCGTACTGCTGTGGCGGGAGTCCATAAAATTGAATGAACGATTTGAAGTACCCGATGAAGAAGTGCCGCGTGTGGCTAAGGCGCTCTCCAGTAGAACAAGGTGGAACATCATTTCTCTTCTTCGTGACAAGAGTATGGATGTCAGCCGAATCGCGAAAGCGCTTAAACAGACTGAAGCAAATATCAGCGCACAGGTTAAAATTCTTGAACAAGCAGGACTTATCAAAAGTCACTATGAACCAGGCGAGCATGGTGTTCGTAAGGTATGCGAACCTGCTGTTAAACAAGTCATAATTAATGCCGTGAAGTAATCCTCAAGTAGCCTTGTCTAGAACCGAACAATGTCTAGCCGCTTGGCGTACATTTATATGCTAATCTGAATACTGCTCAACTCCTCCAATTAAAAAATAAATTCCCGAATATATGGTGTTAAAAAACTTGTCAACTGATAGTTCGCGTATTCGAACATTACTCAGCCGTTTTGGGACTCTTATTGAGGCAGTTTTTATTTTTATTCTCTTATTTAGCGGTATCGGGGTCGTATTTATTGGTAAAGCCTCAGGAGTAGTTGGTGGAGGACTGCTCTTACTCACAATAGGTTTAGTGGCTCAAATAGTCGCGCTAATTCTCTTAGGTTTCTACTTCTATTTTCGGTTTCTACGAAGAAGCATCACCGCTGAATAATCCATTAATTTCTGTGGACTCTATAAGGTGAATAAGTAATTGTATACTTGAGGGTATTTAGTGGACATTCTACTCGGAATTGTAACAACAGTCTTCATCTTTCTTCTTTTGCTGTACGCAGCAATTAGAGACTATCAGAGAAAAGAAGTGTCCAATGGGGTTTGGATAGTTGGAATATTTGTTCTGCCTCTCACCCTTTTTCGTGTAGTAATTGTAGGGCTGTGGTTTTTGTATAGTTTGCAAGTGTTGTTAGTATTTGTTCTAGTTATAGGTGGATTCCAACTAGGAGTTCTTGGCGGTGCGGATGGGAAAGCAGTTCTTTTAATCTCGTTGATCTATCCCTGGATAAAATTAGAACCACTTTGGCTAGCACTTGCACCAGTCACGGTGTTAATTGGGGCGTTCTTATTGGTGGGATTTCATAGCCTGAGGCTTCTGTTAGGAAACCTATTAGTCTGGAAAAGAAACTCAAAAAATCAAGATCCTATGCAAAAGCCAGAAAAGAAATTCTATTGGTTAACTAGAACCTTAGTTATTCTACCATCACAAAGTAATGAATGGAAAGAGGTTGATGTTCCCCTGATTGTCTATTTGTTCATCATTTACATGCTCTTGTTAATACTAATAGGATTGTTGCAGTAAATTCCGCTAAGATTTAAAGTTCGCCACCAGGCATGACGACTAGCCCAGAACTGCTAATTTCAAAGGGAAATCGTTTTAGACTGTGACCAGTTTGACGCATCTTGCGAACCACAAGACTTCGTCGAAGTTCACGATCTTGTTCAGTGAGTGAAAGAATGACCAGCCCTTGAGCGATAAATTCCTCTACTCCATACCGGCTAAACCCAGTTGACCCTTCGGCTACCTCCGAAGTCATAATTGATGTTGCTCCAAGTTCACGTAATAAGCTCGATAGTTTGAATATGGCATTTCGTACTGCGGCTATTCCTTCAAAGCGTATGCCAAGACCGGATACAGAATCAATGACAATACGTCGCGCATTTATTCGTTTTGTGACACGATAGATTTCCTGTGCAAGAGCATTGATATCAAGCCCCGTGCGTATTGCATGAGGCTCTGTTGTCGGTAATCCAGCTTTACTAGAAGCTGCATCAACGATGATGAGTTTTTCTTCTTCTTGCAATTTTTCAAAATTCCATCCAAAACGCGATGCTTCATGACGCAACTCCTTTGGTCGCTCTTCTAAAGTGACAAACACACCGTTGTCACCGTATTTCATCGCTCCTGAATAGATAAATTGCATACAAAAGATAGTTTTTCCTGTACCTGCCCCACCAGAGACAAGCACATTGCTTCCAGGTATAAACCCTCCATGAAGAATCCCGTCTAACCCAGGAATTCCCGTCTTAACTCGTTCAGATGTCTCAGACATCATCATTTTCCTCCTTTTCGGTGATAGGTAAGCTCGTTCCTATTAGGCTATCACCCTTCGTTGGTTGCTTCAGAAACCACAATCTCGCATCAACAACATCGGGGTTGTCTTTTAATTTGTTGAAAATCTCTTCAAGATCCGTTGTCTGTTTACCGAGAATAAATGCAAAAATGCCAGTTTCAGTCTCATTCAATGCAAGAAAAATGACATTAGATCGGCTTTCAAGTTCTGTCTTAATTTTCTGAGTGTGTTCTATCGTAATATCGCGAAGGATATGGCCACCAATTTCAATAAACATTACACCAGAGACGGTATACCCAAGCATCTCTTGATCAATGCTCACTGTAAATCGTTTAATCACCCCGGCTTGTTGAAGTTTCCTAATTCGGAACAAAATTGTTGTATCCGGGATGTTTTGATTCATCGCTTTCGATAATGTTCTTGCGATTTGTGTATACTTCGCTCGTCCATCCTTATGGAGCAATGAGAGAATATGCAGATCCTTATCATCAAGTTTCACTAAACTCCCTCGATGAAAAAATGTCTAAAACGAAAATAGGGAAGGTTACCTATTAAGGTTTCCTCAAAGATTGAACGGTTTTTAAGCGAAATCCTTAATGGAATTCAGGGAGGCAAAGCCGAGTAATAGTAAACGAAATTAAACACTGCGAACCAAATTACAATGAAAATTAGAACTCCCGTGCCTAATCCCTTCATAAGTCCTTTAGCGTTCCCCCCCACTTCTTGAGGATTAACGCCTAGGACATAGATTGGAATGAAGTAAGATACAACAACTAAAACTATCCCTAGAATAAATCCCACCAGGCCGAGGGGACCCGAAAGGTTAAAGGCTAAGGCAATTGCTGCTGAAATAAGTGCGAAGATAAGTCTTGTGAAGTAGATTAAATCTTCAGGAGTAACTCGATGACGCCAAAGTTGATTCCATGGCAATGATTCTTCAGGTAACGATTTCTTAGACAAAGGTGAACCTCCGTGAGTTCTGGAATGTCAGCTTCCGATATATTAGTCATGTTACGTGAAATCAAGGATATATTAATCGGGAGATGGATTCTGAATGTTTATCAACTTAACGGTACATTGCTTTTTAAATTCAGTTCTGATTCACCAAATAAGATTTGGCTATTAATTGAGCCAGGAAAACGGATGCATCTTACGTCATTTTCCTATGAGCGAGGAGCCAAACTCCGAGCTTTTTGTAAGGCTTTAAGAAAACAACTACGCAATCATAAAGTGACGGATATTCAACAACACGATTTTGATCGGGTAGTATATCTTCGAGCTGGACCTCCTGAGAAGCAATTTACCTTAGTGATAGAACTATTTGGTGGTGGAAATGCTATTCTACTTGACCCGAAGAATAGAATTGTTTCAGCTATGACGTTTCGACGAATGAGAGATCGTGATATCGTTCGGGGAGCACCGTTTAAGTTCCCACCACTAAGAGCTGTAGACCCCCGCGAAGTTTCTTTGGAGAGCCTAATCAAAATTCTTGATGAATCAACTCATGAGTTGATTCGAACAATTGCACGAAACTTGAACATGAGTGGAACGACCGCAGAAGAAATACTTGCGACTGTGAACCTGAAACCTACATTCATAGCCTCGGAGCTCTCCACCAATCAGAAAAAAAAGCTTCATAAGGGTTTGCTGAAGTATTTTCAAACTCTTGAAAAGGAACCACTGAGCCCTCAGATTATTCTCAATGAAAATGAAGACCCCTTTAGGGTAATTCCCACAAAAAGTTCCCTTTACCCCGATGCAACAGTGAAGAAATTTTCAACATTCAACGAGGCGCTGGATAGCTTCTATTCGACACGAATAGAGGAAGCAGCCATTGATGAGGTTGAGGACAAATATCAAAGTAATCTCGCAAAACTTCATCGTTTACGAGAACAGCAGAAAGAACATCTGGACACTATGCAAACCCGTGCAGCACAAAGTCGCGAGGCTGCCAATGCAATTTATCAATATCTCGATGTTGTCGGAGAGCTTCTCTCAACTATCCAAGATGCGCGCCAACAAGGTCTATCTTGGAACGAAATTACTAATCGCCTTGAAGAAGGTAAACGAAAAGAAATTCCAGCTGCTATGATTTTTTTAAAAATTGATCAGCATGCAGGGCGTGTCCATATTAAGTTGGATAAATTGATGTTAACCTTAGATGTTCGATTATCAGCGACAGATAATGCGAACCAATTATTTCAACGAAGCAAACAGCTAGAAAAAAAGGTGAAAGGCGCGTTAATTGCTATAAAAGACACAGACACCAAGATCGCCAAACTACTAGAAAAAAGAGATGATGAGTTAATTCTAATGGAGTCTGAGAAACTTGTTACCCGTCGAAAAAAGCGATGGTTTGAGAAATTTCGGTGGTTTCGAACTTCGAATGACATGTTGGTGTTAGGAGGCCGCGATGCTAGCAGTAATCAGCAATTAATCCGTAAATATCTTGAAGAACTGGATTTGTTTTTCCACGCTGATTTCGCTGGCGCTCCTGTCGTAGTAGCAAAAACGGAGGGCCAAGAGGTTACTGACCAAGAGCTGCTCGAAATAGCAACATTTGCTGTAAGTTATTCGCGTGCATGGAAGGCGGGGTGGAGTGCCGCAGATACTTATTGGGTAAATAGTGATCAAGTTTCGTTGAGCGCACCATCAGGAGAATTTCTTCCAAAAGGAGCTGTTATGGTGAGAGGTGAAAGAAACTATGTTCGTAATGCGCCTGTGCGTATAGCATTAGGATTGATTGTTGAAGAGGGATTTCCGATTATCATTGCAGGACCTGAAGAAGCAATTAAGTTGAAAACTAAGATTTATGCGTTGCTTATTCCAGGAAAAATAAAAGTTTCAGATGCTGCAAAGCAGATACGCAAGCAATTTGCTGACCAAGTTTCAGAAGAACTAAAAAAGCAGGTTCATGTCTTGAGCGTTGATGAAATCATTGCGGTATTACCACCAGGTTCTGTCGATTTTGTAAAGTAATTAATAATTTATTTTGACAAGCGGAGAGGTAAGAGCCAAAGTATTTTGAAGTCAATTAGCAAATAATGTATATCGAGGTGAGGTAGGTGCAAGTACAGAAAATCATGGCTAGTCCAGTAAAGACCATCGATAAAGACCAAGCAATACCTGTCGTTTTAGATATCATGGCAAAGATGGGTATCTCTGCAATTCCTGTAACGGATGGTAATCGCTTAATGGGATTAATTACAGAACTGGATCTTGTTGACCGATTAGGTTCAGCTCGTGCTGGAAAATTATCGCCAGCTAGCATTTACGCTAGTTCAGTTATGGAATTAAATCCCCAAACCGTTCAACCATCAACAGATATTTTTGAGGCTGCAAAATTACTCCTTCAACGTCAAGAGCGCGCTTTACCCGTTGTGAAAGATGAAGAAATTGTAGGGATAATTACTAATACACATTTTGTACGCCAATGTTTAGATATAGACAACCACTATGTTCGCGATCTGCATTTAGAAAAACCGATTAGTGTTCGTCTCACTGATCGTGTAGTTCATGCTAGGCAATTGCTCTTAGCTGAAAAAATGCCAGGACTACCTGTTTTTGACGAAGGAAAGATTATTGGATTGGTTACAAAGAAACGGCTAGCACTTGGCTTTGCAGCCTTTCGTCGAGAAACCCCAGCGAAATACCAAAGTACACGTTTACGAGATTTCCTTGTGTCAAACATATTAACCACTACGGAGTTGACAACAACACCTGACATGGAAGTTGGGAAAGCTGCAGAATTACTTCTCCGAGAGCACCAACACCTTTTGCCTGTAATGAAAAAGACAACTATGGAAAACATCCTCATAAGGCGGAATCTTGTGAATTTAGTTGCAAATCATTTTATGCCAGACAAAAAATCATGAGCATTTAGGAGACGAACGAATGTCCAAACTATTATCACTTAAAGATGGAATTACTCTCACCCAATTTGCTCGACAAACAATCGAGAGATTTCTCCATGATAAGAAAAAACTAGCCTTTCCTGAACACCCTTCTGAAACTTTGCTAGAACGTCGTGGTGTATTTGTAACGTTGAAAGCAAGTCATTCCCTTGAAGAGCCAAAATGGCGGTTGCGAGGTTGCATTGGTCATTTACAACCGGGACCAAACAGTCACCATAAACCAATACCACTTCTGGAAGCGACTCGTCAAGCGGCATTAAGTTCGGCTCTCGATGATCCTCGATTTCCTCCAGTGCAGGTTGATGAACTCGAATCAATCCTTGTGGAAGTCAGTGTCCTTACCTTACCCGAGGAGATTATTGTTGAGAATAGATTGGATCTTCATGAGCAGATTAATGTTGGTAGAGATGGAGTAATTGTTCAAGGGAAAGGGTGGCATCGTGGACTTCTTCTCCCACAAGTGGCTCCAGAACAAGGTTGGAAGGCTGAAGAATTTTTACAAGGTTGTTGTCAAAAAGCGGGATTACCACCTGATTGTTTTCTGGATTCAGATGTAAAAATTTTGAAATTCCAAGCGCAAATTTTCTCAGAAACAATGCCCAAGGGTAAAATCGTAGAACGCAAGTTCTAGATTATTATATTTCAGAAGGGAGAGGAGGAGCATTATTCACTTCATCGAGTACCATTAAGGTGTTTATGCTGGTGATCCCAGGAATTTTGGATAATGATTTGTGTAAGATCGTGGTAAAATCAGAAATACCGCCTGCAAGTAATCGAACTACTAAATCAACATTTCCAGCGGTTTTTGTAATGGACAGAATCTGGGGGATTTTATGAAGTTGTTTTGTTACCGCTTCAGCTTTGCCGTGCTCAGTGCGGATGAGCAAAAGGGATTGGATAGGCCATCCAATTTTTCCCCAATCTAATTCAGCTCCAAGCTTTGTTATTATTCCTCGTGAGACTAAACTATTAATTCTGTTCCGTGCAGCAGTGGCACTTAGACCGACACTACGACCCAGCTCGGAGAACGATATTCTTGAGTTTGATTGAAGAACTTGGAGAATCTGTAAATCCACTTCATCTACCATATGGATAGGGTCCTCCGTTTAGGGCATATGCTTCATGACTTAAAAGCCTAGTCGCCATGAATTCATTAGATGTCTATACTTAACAAAATTCGCGCTCAAAGTCTAAAAAATATCCGTCCAACCCAGTCCGATGTGAAAGAAGCAGCAGCTGTTTTCAAAAAAGTGTACAACGCTATTCAAATAGAATTAGAAGAGAAAAAAATTGATGCCGCCTTTATCGAATTAGAAGGCTCTTCTGGACGAAAACAAACACAGCTTCGAAATTGGAAAGAGTTAGATGTTTTCATTGGGTTACCTGTTTCCATATTACCAGAATCAATGAAGGATGAAAAAGCTAGAAAGCCATTCATTCAGCGGTTCCTAAGAAAAATGGTAAAGGATGTAGCTGTTGGCGCGGTAAAACGCGCAGGATCTGAGAATTTTCAAGTAGCGTATGCCGAGCATCCATATGTTATTGCTAAAATAGATGATTATAAGGTTGATGTTGTTTTTTGCTTCGATTTAACCAAAGAATATATCTTTGAAAATGGCCCCATCACCGCAGTCGACCGAACGCCACATCACTCTAACTTTGTAACAGAAAACCTTACTGATGCCCAACGCGATGATGTTCGACTTCTAAAAGCCTTCTTGCAATCAACGTTTGTTTACGGAGATTCGAGTCCAATAGGACGTAGTGGTTTCACTGGTTTCAGTACTGAAATGTTAATCTTCCACAAGCAAACGCTTGAGTCAACATTGGAATTTTTGTCCCAAGATAAACCGGAACCGCTGGATTTCTTTAATCGTGCCTCTGATTTATTAAGGCAAAAATTTTCTCGCGATTTCTTAATTATCTCAGATCCAACAGATCCTAGTCGTAATATCGCGTCGAGTATCTCTAAACGAGCTTATCTTTTCACAACCTATAATGCACGTCAATTCCTTCAAAATCCCTCTAAAAGATATTTTGAGAGAAAACCAGTCCCCCAGTTATCAATAGCTGAATTGAACCAATTGGAACCCAATTATTTTGTAGTCGAGTTTCAAGACCAAACGGGTTGGCACTATACAAAAACCCGTGATAAACTATACCGTTATTTTTCAAAGCTTTCAAGGTTCATGAAACAGGAACCTACTGGTGAGCCTCGATTTGGATCGGTGACTTTTGAGGAACTTTTTCAAGAAGATGTTTTTGCCGTGGCTCTTCATATTGCGAATGTAGAGCTTAGCCAATCTTACATCAGAGTGGGACCCTCTCAGGATCACGTCAAAGGTGTAAACGAATTTTTTGAAAAACATCCTGATGCGTTTTTAAAAAATGGGCGTTATTATGTTGAAATCTTAAGACCGTTCTCGAATGCAGAGCAAGCGCTTCGTTTCTATTTTTCAAAAAATCAAATCTCTCCGAAATTACAGATTATTGATGTGACTAGAGAGGGGGCTACAAAGATTGGTAAACAAGCTCTATGGATACTTCTTAGAGCTATTCAACCATTTGCTAAAACAATGCGAGATTAGAAGTTATTTTTAGCTTCATATATCCGAATGGTAATTCCAGTTTTTTGTTGAAGAGGCGCTTCGAAAAAGGCAACCATCTCATCACCACTTCTCTTTGTAAGCCCTTCATTATCTAATGCTACAAGCCGAATCGCTCCATACGAATATTCAAAAAGACCAGTAACTGGTGGCATCTGATTATCAGGGCTTATTAGTTCAACAACAAAATAGCTCGAAGGAAGTTTGTTTATTCCTTCGGGCGACTTTACCTGAAATGGCACCCTATGAATTTGTGATATTGCTCGTAACTCATTGATATATCTTGGACGGATCATTAAAGCTCCTGTTTTATTGAGTACATCATGTAGAACATGTTCTTTTGCTTGAAGAGTTACTCGCCATTGGTCCACTGGACGCCACCCACTTTACTATAAATCACAAACTGTAAAATAGTGTATTGCAACCCCGTTTAAACGATTTGGCAAAACGGTGAATTCAATGGACATGGCTGAGATTCTTACAAAGGGTGCGGCTGGTAGACGTATTCTGCTTCTTGGGAACGAGGCAATTGCACGCGGTGCGATTGAAGCCGGATTAGAACTTGCTGCAACATATCCTGGTACCCCTTCATCAGAGATTGCTGACAGATTATTTCAAGCAGTCAAAAAAGGTGATTATTACTTTGAATACTGCACGAATGAAAAAGTCGCAATGGAGGTGGCAGGTGCAGCAGCAGTGGCTAATGCTCGAGCTCTCGTGATTATGAAACATGTAGGTCTGAATGTTGCTTCGGATGCCTTTATGACACTAAATTACATTGGCGTTCGAGCAGGACTTGTAATTGTCTCTGCAGACGACCCAGGTTGTTGGAGTTCTCAAAATGAACAAGATAATCGGTTGTACGCTATGTTAGGCGATACAACAATGCTTGAGCCTGCAGATCCCCAAGAGGCAAAAGACATGACAGTTGCAGCTTTTGAATTATCAGAAAAATTAGAACAACCAGTATTACTACGAATTACAACACGTGTAAGCCATACACGATCAGGAGTTGAGTTAGGTCCTATTCGCCAGCCACGAAAGAACCCGAACTTTGAACGCGACCCATTTCGATTTGTGCCCGTTCCTTCTGTAGCTAGAAAACGTCACCCAATTTTAGTTGAAAAGGTAAAACAGGCTACTGAAATTTCAGAGAATAGCGAGTGGAACAAAATCTTTGGAAAAGGTAAACTCGGTATTCTCACTTCGGGTGTGAGTTTCAATTATGTGATGGAAGCTCTTGAAGCATTACAATTGAAAGCAGCCGTTTTCAAAGTTGGAATGACTTACCCACTTCCAAAGAAAAAGATACAGAAATTCATAAAATCGAAGGAAAAAGTCATCGTCATTGAAGAATTAAAGCCTTATCTTGAGAATCACGCTCGTGCTTTTGCACAAGAAAAGGGAATTATGACACCTATTTTAGGAAAGAGCCAGGAGTACTTCTCTGAAATAGGTGAATTTTCACCAAGAAAAGTAATCGAGGGTATTGCAAAAGCATTAGAAAAAGAGATTCCACCAAGTTTCGAGCAAATTGATAACAAATTTTCTGAAGTTCATTTGGAGGTTCCTCCCCGACCTCCCATACTTTGCGCAGGTTGCTCGCACCGCGCAACCTTTTATGAAGTCGCAGTCGCCACAGCACGAAAGGGGATATACCCCACAGATATTGGGTGCTATACATTGGCAATACAACCTCCCCTAGAAATGGCTGATCTATTGCTTTGCATGGGGTCAAGTATCGGAACTGCGTGTGGACTAACTGCTGTTTTAGACAAACCAATTGTTGGAGCGATTGGTGATTCAACGTTTTTCCATTCGGGGATTCCTGGACTAGTTAATGCAGTATATAACCAGCATCCTGTGAAAATCATTGTATTGGATAACCATACAACTGCAATGACAGGACACCAGCCTCACCCAGGAACAGGACTAACCGGAATGGGCGTTCAAGCCGCACAAATCAAAATTGAAGAAGTGGCACGAGGCGTTGGAATTGAATTTGTTAAAGTTATTGATCCCTTAAAAGTCAAAGAATCGATTCGTGTAATTCGAGAAGCGGTTGCCTTTGATGGACCAGCGGTGATTATCTCACGAAGCCCTTGTCAACTCCTAGAAAGAGCAAGGAAGCGTCGTGATAATGAACCAATTATCCCCTACGAGGTTGATCCTGAAACTTGTCAAGGCTGCCGAGTATGCATAGATAAACTAGGTTGTGCTGCGGCTATCTGGACTGGTGAACACTCTGCTATTGATGCAGAGCTTTGTTCAGGATGTGGAGTCTGTGCCGAGATTTGTCCCTACAAGGCGATCCGTGAGGTAGAGGCTAATGAAAGAGTTTAATATTATGTTTACAGGAGTGGGCGGAACAGGCGTTATTACTGCAGCACGAATTTTAGCATCCGCAGCACTTAATGAAGGGCTGAATGTCAGATTGGGGGAAATTCACGGTATGTCTCAACGCCTCGGGGCTGTGAAATGCAGCATCAGAATTGGAGAAAACGTTCATGGCCCAATTATTCCTACGGGTAAAGCGGATTTACTCTTAAGCATCGAACCCATTGAAGCCCTTCGTAACGTAAATCGAGTAATGCCTTCAGGAACCATTATTGTTGGACAGTATCGAATTACTCCAACAGCAGTACTTCTTGGTCGTGCAGAATATCCTAGCGATGAAACAATTTTACAGAATTTAGCGAAGTTCGCCAAGGTCATAACCTTTGATGCAGCCAAATTTGCCCAAGAAGCAGGTGGAATTCTGACAATGAATATAGTGCTTATTGGTGCGGCTATTGGTTTGAAGTTACTTCCTATCAAAGAAGAAACGGTAATTACTACAATTAGGGATATTCTACCTAATCGGTATCACGAAATGAACATTTCAGCTCTAGAAATGGGTAAAAATGCGCCAAAGAAGACAATTACTACTTAACGATTTAAGGTAATTGAAGCATAGCCAACTATTGCTTCTGAACTCCCGCGAATATCATAACTTGTTGCGTACTTTAGGCATGTCCCATTTGTTGCACCAAGATGTGTTGCTGCTGCAATTGTTGTGGCTACGGCACTTGCCCCACACATAGTTCGATTTTCTTTCACCACGGTGTCCAAGAGAGCTTTACCGTTTAATTGCTCAATTTTGCTTATTAGGTCACCATCTGTTTCATGAATCCATTTGATTATTTTTTCGACAGGACCACTTCCAACAGGAGCATAATCGTAAAAGTATTTACCATAATGAGTGAAGTCCGTACTAGCAATAATAAACACATCTCGTTTACTTTTTTGAACCGCATCAGCAATTGTATTTCCCACTTTCTCGCAAACGGAATATTTTGAAGAAGAAATTACTAAGGGAACAATTCGAAAATCGTGATTTTTCCCTAAAAACTGGAGAAAAGGCAATTGAACTTCAATTGAATGCTCGCCCATGTGGGCTTCAGTACTTTCGATTATGCAATTTGTCCCAGAATCTTGACTTTGCTTTAATAAAAGTTTGGCAAAAGGGGAGTCAATATTGCATTTTCCGAGAGGCGTTTCCCAAGCCCCCTCAACCATTAAAGCCGCACCTGGGAACTGCAACAGCCTATGTTTTGCACCAATTAGTAGGAATGTCTCAGGAAATCCATCCTCCGCACTGGCTTTGTATAAATGCGAAGCGATGGGTCCTGAGTAGATGAAGCCCGCATGAGGAGCTACACCCGCAATTAAATTCTTTATGCGCTTCGGATTAATAGAAGGAATCTGTCCCGCTCCATGTGGGTCAGCAAAAGCGGTTTTAATTGATTCTTCAAGAGCCACTTTCTCCGGTGGATAAAAGCCGATCGCAACAGGCTGCCGTATAAATCCCATTGTGTCACCCATAGTACATTTCACTCGGTGACCAAAAAGGTTTTTTCGCAGGTTATGTGCTGTCGGAGTGTGATTGAAATGGGTGAGCGCATAGATGAAGGAACAATGCGAGCACTCCGAAACTTAGGGTTGAGTAGTTACGAAGCTCGGGTGTATATCTCTTTGGTTAGAAATGGAGCTCTAACTGCAAGTGAAGTGAGTTCACATTCTCGGATTCCGTTTAGCCGTGTTTACGATGTATTAGCAGCTCTTGATAAAGGAGGATGGATAACCATTGAGCAGGGACGCCCTAAACGATATGTTCCAAAAAGCCCTCGCGAAACATCCAAGGCAGCGGTTCTCTCAGCTCAAGATCGTCTAGCGGAATGGGAACAAAGGGTCATTGAGAATCTACAACCTTTGTTTGATGAAAAAACGAAAATCTCTGCTCCAGAAGTCCACATTCTCCATGGATCAAATAATGTCCGAGCAAAGTTGAATGTTGCACTTGGACAAGCAGAACGAAGCGTTCTTCTTTCTTGGGGGATTATTAACGAAGAAGACATCGAGTTCATTAGCCCGACACTGTTACACCTTCGTGACCGCGGAGTTAAAATCCAAATCCTTGTATCTGAACAGACATTAACAGACAAAGTTAAACGACTAATCTTTGCAGTTGGCGAGGGACGGAAACGAAAAGAAATCTACGGTGGCGGCGCTATTATTGATGAAAAGCAAGCAATTATCATGCTAACAGCACAACCAGCTGAATCGCTAGCTATCTGGACAAGCCACACTGAATTAGGAGAATTAGCCAAAATATATTTTCTCTATCTCTATCAATCGGCTGAACCACTAACATGAGACTGCGTTATTTCGTTTCCTGAATCTCACTATGAAGCTTGTCAAGAAGAACAATTGCAACCCCCAAAGGAACTCGAAGTTGAATTGCAAGCTCTTCAGCAGTTATTTGGGGACGTTTGGGAAATATATTGGTTCGTGTATAATCAAGTAGATGGGGATAGAGTACCATGGATTTAACAGTCTCTTCTAAAATTAAAGGCCAATTTCGAGTTTCTGACGAACCAGTTTCTAATATTTCTATGACCTCTTCTTCTTTAGGTTCAGTCTCATTTTTCTTGGTAGGCTTTTTCTTTTTAAAATACTGATCTAATCCAAAACTCATATGAGTGTTCCCAATTGAGGACATTTAACACGAAAGGCTAATTAGGCTTACGGCGCTGGTTGTCTTGATGTCACGGGAAGGATTTTACATAATTCGATGCCCAAGATGTGGACGTTACACATATGCTCCCACTCGCCAAAAGACGCGATTATGTGTATATTGCCAACGAATTTTCAAAATTAACCCATTAAGTGCAGTGTTTGTAGAGGATGCAAATACCGCGAGAACCCGAGTAAAACTCTATCAAACAGGAAAACATCATAAGGAATTCATAGAAGCAATGGAGAAATCACGAGATAAAATCCACAATCTAATTCCAGATAAAAAAATAAATTTAGAACACCTGCAGGATTCGAAGCAAAGAATAAAAACAGCTTCGACCCGACACCAAGAATTAGAGCGGATTCTACATGAACATGCCCAAACAAGCCCTCTTGATTTACAGGTTTTAGAACAAGAGTGCCTTAAAGCTGGAATCCCTTGGGATTGGGCTACACAGCAAATTGAAACCCTCATTCGAACTGGTCATCTCATTTTACCTAAACCTTGGCAAGTCAGGTTAGTAATGGATGAAAATACATCAATCGATAAACAACTTAGAAAAGCCAGCCCTACAAAACTAGCACGCATAATTGGAACTATTCTACGTGATGCACAAATTTCCCTTAGCCACAAAGAACTGATCAAACGACTTGAAGACATAGTGGGACCCAGTGCGGGAATAGAAGAAGCATTGAATCTGCTAAGAAGCCAAGGCTATATCATCAAGACTTCAAAAGGAACCTACCAATGGACAGGGGATTAAACAGGACGTTTGGTAACTTTTAAACAATTATTCAACTAACATAAAGCGAAGATATTGCCCGCCGTTTACTATCTTGCCCGTCAATTGCATCGCCAGCATTCAGGCGAAGTAATAGATTATGTACTCATTCTCTGGCTCTATTCCAACCCCCATGAAACAAGGCGACGTACGCTGGCATCTCTACGTCATGTTCTAAAACACATTCCGGAATTTCAACGCCCTAACGGAAAACCAAATGTCACTGATAAGGAATTGAACCAAATTGTCTTTGCTGTGCTTCAAAGATTAAAAGAAAGAGGATTTGTAACCATATTTTCAAAGACTAATACGATGGCACAAGTTTCAATGACGGAAAAAGGTATAGAATTTGTACAAACACACCTTACACCAGAAGAAAAGCAATACCTTGAAGAAGCAGGCCACATTACGTAGAGAAAGGTGAACATCAAGCTTGAACATGAGCCTCGCCTAAAATATATTTAGGACCTATGTCTCATACATGGGGTAGTAATTTCCTGCGGAGACAAATGGATTTGGCGTCAAAGATCAGAGTAGAAGGAACCGTACGAACTGATCTGAAGACACCATCAGTATACCTAAAACAAGCATACCGTTTGTTTACTTCAAAGAAGGTTCGTCAGGATTTAATTCTTCCATCGCTTCGCATTCTAGCGAGCCATCTTGGAACTCAAGAAATTGGTCGCGAACCGGAAGCACTCTTTGCTGCAGTCACTTACATAGCATTCCGACATCCCAACACATACCCCAATCTTGTTCCTCGGAGTTACTTTTCAGCCGAATCATCAAAGATCACAAAACGACGACCAGCCGAACCTCTTTTTCATGAATCGTTTTCAGCTAAGGATTCGAGCATAGACTGGTATGCAAAACGTGTTGTCGAAAAACTAAATATTATTGTCCTTTATGACGAACGGGGTCTTCCATATTTTCTTGAAAGATCAGGACCAATCTATCGCCTAATTGATGGATTAGCCGAAGAAGCTGCTATTGACGCAGTTTTAACCTCGCAAATTAGTAGCCGTCCTGAACTTTTAGAACCGGTTATGAGTGGTCTATTGAATCGGATTTTTAATGTTCTACAGATTCTTCCAAGAGTGTTTTATAATTCGCTTTACGAGCTTTTAGCACCTCATGTAGAAGCATTGATTGAGAATTCTAAGTGGGTGTTAGGAATCTAACCGCGGTTTTCCATATGGGTTTTTACCTCTTCCACAACTGTACGTCCGGCAACTACTTGATCAATTGAGTGAACGGAAGCGCCACAGGCTTCGAGGGCACATCTAACCTCTTCAAATTCGAGGTTATCGCCTTCAACAGTTACTTTTATTGACTCCGTAGCAGAGTCGACTTCGACAAGGGCGACGTTAACACCAACGACGCCATCTATTTTTCCGACCAATGTTGCTATTTCAACAAGGTTCGGCATGTGTGGTTTGAGAACATCGAGAACGAGTCGTTTGATACCCGAAGGCATCTTAGGAATACACTCCCAGCAATTTTCATAAATAATTGCTTAGGTTTGTTAGGTTTGTGTAGGTTCTTGAATTTTTCTATTCAACAGAAGTATCCGCAGAAACTGAGCAAACTCCAATAGGTAGCGTTACCTTCGGTGCATGTCATAGATACTCTTCAATAAGCACTAATTCAGTTACTCATTCTCCGAGTCAAGGCGGTTCTCGTTAGTAAGATCCTATTCTCGACGTTTGACAAGCAGAACCACGACAGCACTACGACTACAACGATAGCTGCACCAACATATCGTGATTTGAGTCTATTAAATTCGTTATGGTCAGATTTTTCAAAGAGAACCACCATCTATGTGATGAGTGGAAATGGCATGGTGAAAGTCAAGCAGTTCGATAAGCTCCCCCCACACTTCGAACGAATCTATCAAGAAGTCGCCGACATCATGCGCTTGTGGGCTAGCGAACAGAAGCTTGTGCCAATCATCTACGATCTAAATGAACCGTATAGAGTTTCTGCCTCTGAAAACGCCATGGGTCGCAGTGCAATCACTACGTTTGGGTGTAACCGACCGAACCGCGAATTCCCGGAAGCTGACCCAATATGGGGCGACCCTAGTAGCAGTATACTGTTTGCGGACTTAAGTTTCCACCTCCACCTTCTGTATGGCACACTCCACATCAAGATGGAAATTCGGCACCAATCATTGGCTGAACCGGGAGTACTCCTCGCGGAAATGCTCGAACAGCATCTTAGAAGCTGGCTCCCACCAGAGATTTCTCTCCACGAAATAGAAGTTGAATACAAATTCTAATAATAATCCTGGGTCGTGGAGTTCTTTAGTTTAAAAATGAATAACTGATAGTACTTCAAAGAAGGGACAAACAGAATTTCAGCTAATGTTAAGATCTGGCATCCTCGTATTGGTGAATTTGGTATTAAGGAAAAAGAACACCTTCACCTTATTATTGACAGTGAATACCCCGGTATCAAACGTAATCGACGGTTTCATAGGTTACTTGAAAATGCTGAGCTGCATTTCGACCTCGTAAAAAAGCTAAGAAATAAAAAACATCTGAGATTTGGGTACTTAACTAATCTTGCCCGGAAAACCTGTAGAACTAGGTCTCTTGAGGCTCAATTGGTTCTTATAACGGCTTATATAAAGAAGGCTCGTCGACCTCGCTTATACCAACTCCTTGAAAATGCCTTTTCTAAGACCGAAGCTCTTGCTAAAATTACTGAGATAAATCGGGAAAATAATGGTATTTGCTCTATTAATGACCTTATGGGTCGTCTAAAATCCTATTATCATTTCCAGGAGTTAACTGGGCTATTCGGTTATCAACATCGTCTCACTCAAGTTGAAAAATACTTTCATGCAATTGAACTATTCAAAGAGGGAGGAAATATTGCAGATATTGCTAAAGAAATCGGGAAAGATCGTGGGTTTGTGAGAAAATGGTTACTAAACAAGATAAGGCCTGATTTAGTCAACCTTGCCCGGCAAATACCCACTGAAGAAGTTGAACCTGGACATAAATGGTTACCAAGAACATTGAAAGCTGGACACGGTTTTGAACCTACTAATTTCATACAGGTTCCTGTAAAAATTACTAATTGGAACCAAATTTGTAAAGTTCTTGATCTGCTGACACCAATAATCACAGAAGAAAGACACTATTTTTGTGAACAATTTGGCGTCACAAGTAAAGAACAAGCCTTTGCTTATGTTTTAGGAATGATGGTAAGTGACGCAAGTAAACCGAATAATAGCCATGCATCAACAGGAATAACTCTCCGCCTTTCGAAATCGTATAAATGGAGTAAACAGGTAATCGAAGCTACTTGCTTCTATCTTTCTCAACTTGGAATCTCTTTCAGCTATTCTGAATCTGAATTAGAATATTTGTGTGTTTCTGGGGTCTCTCCATTGATTACTTGGATAATGCGAAGCTGCCTTAGCATGGGACCAAAGAAACTGACTACTTACGACCCTATTAGAGCTGACTGGCTAATCGATGCTCCCTATGAAGTCCGTTTAATGTTTCTACAGAGTATTAATGATGGTGATGGTTATGCGAGTACCCAATCACAAGTTCTAGGCAATGCCTGCGGACCAAATAAACATCTTGTTATGAAGCTATTGAAAAAATTCGGAATAATATCGCGCGGAAACGAAATCGAAGTAGTTATTGTTAATGCAGAAAGCCTCCTTAAGGCCATAACTTTGCCTTTTTTCTTGCATGCCTCCGGACGCCAGGTTAAGGCAGAAAAGGTTGGTGAGATGATTAAGTTAAGAGCTACGAATATAAGACAACCAATACCTGATGGTGTTTCTACGATAATATTGAACCTTTTGAACAAGGGGAAATCATGCGGAGAAATCGCTGAAACAATTTTTGATGAATATGGTCTTTCCTATCCCAAATGGAAAATCTACTATAACATAAGAAAAAAATGTTGGAAAAAATAGAGAACTCGCCTAATTCTTTTCACTTTATTTCAAAAGATCTACTCGGTGTGGACCCTAAACAAGTCGATATCTCCTTGCATCTGTGTGAGGAATTCCCGAGTTGATCTTTCAACGTCTCGAGATTGCGTAATATATCGTCCAACAACGATGATATCGGCTTTAGCTTTAAGGGCGGCATCAATATTGTCTGGACGTATACCTCCAGCCACGGATATTAGTAATCGTTTGCCTTTGAATGCCGTTTTTATAGCCTTTACGACGGCCCATTTATGGTCTGCACGACCCTCTGTGTCAATTCCCCGATGCATAATAACGACATTGGGTGGCATTTTCAGACTCTGGAGCTTTACAATGGGGTCTTCTACGTTCATCATATCAACAAAGGAATAAATCCCAAGCCGGTTGGTTTCATAGATGAATTGATCAATTGTATCCACTGAAGCCAATCCTGCGACGACAACTGCATCGGCGGATTCATCAAAGGCTAAATCGACTTCAACCTTTCCTACATCTAGTGTTTTGAGATCAGCAACAAGGAATTTGTCTTTCGCTACTTCACGGATGTCACTGAGCACTGCAGTGCCGTAGCGTTTGATGAGGGTGGTCCCCGCCTCTAAAATGATGTTATCGCTTCGTGGTAAGGCTGTGATAATCTTCTTTGTCTTATCAAGGCTTGGAATATCCAATGCAATTTGTAAATACGGTGGTCGCCATAATCGCGGTACTCGAAAACCCATGATTGGGTGGGTTGCTCGATCTTTGTCATACATGATTTTGTCCACCGGGGGATAATTGGAAAGGGCACGCTGAATCGACAGCTTGGTCGCAGCATAATTATAATGATAAATCCTTCGGTAATCTTTTGCGTCGGGGTGAATGAACACGCTACAAATGACTACCCATTCATCCGCTTTTGCCTTTGGAATTATTCCCTCTTCTAAAGCGTCAGCCACGGCTTTCGCTACTGCTGCTTGTGCCGGACCAAAGATTTTCTCTGCATCACCCATATCTTTCACAGTAACTTTGGGGATAATGAGTGTATGCGGTTTAGGTGGCAGATTCGGTCGAATTACTGCTAACAATGGCGAATGACCATGAGACACATTGGTCATTCCATGAGCAAAGGCCGTTCCAACTGGTCCCGATTTTTCGCCTATGATGAGGTCTATATGAGCAATTTCGTTTCCTTTACCTACGAGGGCTTCACCAACAAGATATACCATTAATCGTCGTCCCCAGTGATGATATCAAATTCCATAACGCTTCCATCCGTTATAATAACGTTTTGTGACAATACCGAAGGTGAAGTGTAGGAAAGCAATTCACCCTTTTTTACCTTACCAAGATATTTCTCGTTGGAAAAGTAGGTAATGGTTGACCCAGTTTGGATCGCCTGTTGCTTGATAGGTATGAAGCCTCCATCCTTCTTTCTGATATTCGGATATTGTCTTAGCAATGTTCCTATGATGGTTTACTTGTACACAAACATATTCAAAGTCGAAATCTTTCAAGAGCAATTCACCTATAGAGTTTTCAAAGAAATTCGAATAAAAGGATTATCAGCTACTACTGAAGCGGAGTTGAGTAAAAAGAAATCCTGATGAAGTGTTTTTCTTATAAATATGATTAATTTTAAGTAAAGAGACAATGAATGTAATCAGACCTAATCAATTTTAGGAGCCTGAAGTTATGGAAACTGATGAACAAAGCGAAGCGCGAATGAAAAAGTTTCTACAAAGACATTGGAAAATGACGATAGTGATGGCTGTTTATCTCGTGGTAGCCATAATTGTGGCATTTTTGGTATTTCTCAAGGTAGCAGTAGATGCACAAATACTAGGTTTTGTGCCGGTGACACTTGGATTATGGACCGTTGGTATTGTATTCATATTTTGTATAACTGTGATAATATGGGAACTTGCCTTTGTGGCAAGTTGGGCAATTCCGATAGCCGTGATAACAATTTTTCTATGGTATAGAAAACTTCCAGAAGAAGAACGAAAAGAATACGAAGGGCCGCGACGCGGTGCAGAAACTGGTGGCAGCGGTGGTTTTTCGGGTTTCGTTTCATTGATATGGCTAGTCATTGTGTGGTTTACTGGTCGGTGGAACCTTACCTTTCAAACATGGCCACTCAATGATTGGATATTCACATGGATAGCAGCATTTCTGTGGGCCTTATTACCTGTTTGCATTGGCGGACTAGTATACTTAGGCTGGGTGATGCTAAAAGATAAGAAAGAAGAATCCTAAAATTCACTCTTTTTAGGAATCTTTTTTCATTCCTTTTTTATTAGATAATATCTTACTAGTCGGATTTCGATTGATTCTATTGCTTGAACTCAACGAAAAATTAGCTGCAACTTGGTTTTTACCGATTCTGCTGTTTCTTCTCTGGGGCTTGTTTATTACTATTCTTACGACATTATTCATTTGGATAGGGGTTCTGAAGCATGGAATGAAGCCAGAAACTATTTTGAGAAAGCTTGGAAGATTGCTTTCAAGAAACTAGAAACGGTAATCACCAACCTAGGCAAAACTCGGGTCCCTATCAGTTCTGTATCTAATAGCTAAATTGTCATAATACCTTTTTCCAGATTTTACAATAAACATTGTATTCGTATGAGTTAGAATATCTGTTGTTAATCTTCAAAATGAACAAAATGGGCAATTTTTTTGACCAAAGTAATACTAATTTGTATTTTTTATAGAAATGAAATTAAACCAGAAAATGAAGTTGTCTAAAATGGCACAACCACGTGTTCTAATAATCGGCTGTGGACAAATGGGGCGCGGAATCAGTCGAATGCTTCGCCTAGAGCAAAAACGGCAAAATGAACAATTTGAACTTTGGGTTTATGATCCTAATAAAGTTGCAGAACAAAGGTGTGTACAAGAGCTTGAAAATGGTTTTACCAATGCCAAAATTCAAAGGCTCCGCACAATTGAATCTTCAGTCAATTATTCCAAATTGACAAAAATCATGAAAGAGGTTCAAGTGCAACCAGAGCGAGTAAGAAAAATTATCTCAATCATGAGAGGACCAATAAGCAAACTGCAGCCTCGTATCATAATAAATACAGCTACGTATTTTGCTCATAAGATCTACGTCCCTTTGGCGATCGAGTTAGGTATTGATTATATCGATCTTGGACAAGGAGTTTCATCAGTCAAAGAACAGCGTGTTATGGAATCATTAATTATAAAACAAGAAAGTGGTTCGCGAATTGTTCACGAAAGTGGTCTTGCACCAGGATTAGCTAATATCATTGCCGCAAGTTTGTATGAGCTAGCTGTTAAAGCTACCCCAAATGAAATGATACATTCTCTTCAAATGCGAGTAGGAGGGCTACCCCAACATACTACAAAGGGCGGAAACCTCCATTATGGTCCAACATTTTCAGTTGAAGGTCTTTTATACGAATATGAAAATGTTGCATATGGAATTCGAGATGGAGTTCTAATAACACCGACTACATTTTCCCAAAAAGAATTCTGGGAGGATTCTGATCTCGCTCCAATTCCATTTGGTGTGATGCCATTTCTTGTGAAATCAGTTGAGATTCAAAGTATTCTCAAGAATCGTGTACAGGAAAAGTTCATTGAAGAATCCAAGGGAAATTTCTACTTAAAGGGATTTCAAGCAAGACCAACCGCCGATGGAACCTCGCGAATGTGCTTTGATGACCTTTACCGCTCTAAAGTGAAAAACTTGGAATATAAAACCTTACGATTTATTCCACATTATCAAACTTGGAGTCGATTGAAAAAGGAAGAAACCCTTGAAAATTTACTCCAAAAGTGGAAAGCTAGAATAAATGACCCCGAAGTGGCTGGATTTCCTGATATGGCATTACTTAGAGTTTGGGTTCAATCAGCAGCAATAGACCAGCCCGCTAAAGTTGAAATCCTTGCGCTCCACGATGATTCTGAAGTTGAAGAGTCTCAGGCTTTTACAGCGATGCAACATCTAACAGGTTGGCCAACCGTTCTTCTAACCCTTGCACTTCTTGGTGTTCCATCAGGTTCAACGGCAGGTAATAAATCTGCATTGTTCCGTGATTTGGAAGATTTAACAGGTGCAAATCGAAGAATTGGCAGTGTTTTACAAATTGGTGGAATTGTCACTCCCTACGACTTGGTGAATGGAAGAGAAATGTTGAAGATGCTATCGGACTCGGAACGAATTCCCCGCTTTGAGTATAGAGTTCCACAAGAATGGAATTAACCATTTAATTTCAAACTAAATGAGGTTCAGTAAGTCAAACGCAAGTAAATCCAACAATTTTTCTTGACCAAAACTTTATACGCAGTAAATCCCTCTTGGATTTCACTCGAATCCTTATGAGTTTGGAGGTGTTATGCATGACAACTAGTCAAGACGGGGTTGGCTGCGAAATCCTCCATGAAAGACAGCTTCTTTGATGATTTGAGTTTAACGCAGCTTCAAGAGCATTTTTTACAGCATCTAGCTTCGACTTTCGCTCAGCTTGCCAAGACACGGCTAACTGATAAGCAACGATTCCTGTTATTTGCGACACAGCAAGCGCTTCGTTATCATCCGAACCTCTCTCCGACCGCTCTTGCAGACTATTTAGCACGCAAATGGCAGCTGCCGCTCAGTACAACCAAATTTAACTTGAATGTTCTCAAAAAAGCCGGTCTGCTAAAGAAAAGCTCAACAAAAAATGGAAGAAACACAGTCTGTCTTTCATTTGGCGGGCAACTCCTTATCCAGCTTCTCTCTGAACCCAATACAGAGTAACGAAGCTCCTAGTAGCATCATGGGGACTACATTACGTAGACCCCATGGTTCTTTTTCTTTCTTATAATTTAGAGGCTACCAGTTGAGTTAGCTCAATTAATCGTGTACTGAATCCCGCTTCGTTATCATACCAAGAAACAACATGGGCGAAGTTGTTGTCAAGAATCGCCGTAAGATCACTATCAAAAATTGAAGAATGAGTATTTCCAATGATGTCGGTTGATACGATTGGGTCTTCATTATATTGTAGAATTCCTTTAAGGTGGGTATTGGCAGCTTTACGGAAAATCTGGTTTATTTCATCTTTTGTAGTTGATTTTTCAAGTTCAACGCTAAGATCAATTATTGAGCCGTCGGGAACTGGTATACGATAGGACATGGCAGCCATTTTGCCTTTGAGTTGTGGAAAGAGACGAATTATCGCATTCGCTGCTCCAGTAGTAGTGGGAATGATGTTTAGGGCGGCGGCACGAGCGCGTCTATAATCCTTGTGGATAGCATCAAGAAGATTTTGGCCTAATGTGTAACCGTGGATGGTTGACATGAAGCCATGCTTAATCCCAAAATTTTCGAGTAGAACTTTGATAATTGGAGCGAAACAGTTTGTTGTACAGGACGCATTTGAGATGATATGGTGTTTGGTTGGATCATAGGTATTGTCATTGACCCCTAGGACAAACATAGCATCCTCGCCTTTTCCAGGTGCTGAGATGATGACTTTTTGTGCACCCGCTTGAAGGTGTAAAGCGGCTTTGTCGCGATCCCGAAAAACACCAGTGGCTTCGATAGCGATATCAATACCCAATTGTTTCCATGGGAGCTTCGAAGGATCTCGTTCTTGGAATAGTTTAATCGAGTGATTATCGACGATTAGTTCTTCTTTGGCAGTTTCGATTGAACCGTTGTATCGTCCATATATTGAGTCATAACGCAAGAGATGGGACAAAATTTGAGAATCGCCTAAATCGTTGGCAGCAACGAGTTCAACGTCTTTGGCGTGGATGACTCCACGAAGGAAGTTTCGACCGATTCGGCCAAGACCATTGATGGCAACTTTTACAGCCATAAAGTATCCCTCCACGGGGATTGCCGATTCAATATTTCATGGCTATAAGTGTTTCCGCGTTTCTTGCTTTTTTTGGATGAAAAGTATATAGTACCTATTAAAAACAGACGCTCAAGATTCGTTGGTAATTTGTCCAGTGATGCTTTGAGGTAAAGGCTCACGGGCTAGAAGGTAGATAACTGAAAGAATGAACAAATCAAAATCTGAGAGATCATCAATATTAGCCCAAGGAGTTGATTCAAGTGTAACACATAGAACAAGAGGCTCTTTGCCTTCTTTCAAAGCGTATACGTGCCCCATTTTTAAATCGACTTCGAAGGTTGCCTCTTCTCGTTGGATGACCATTCGATTACCACGAATTTTGAAGCCTTCGGAGAGAAGAATCTGTTTCAACCCTTCGAGGTTTCGATTTTGCGTAGGTTTCGGCTTGCCCGTTATCTGAAGATCTCGTTTTCGCCGAAGATCTAGCATCCATTGTTCATTTTGTGTTTCATCGTTTCCTTGCGGTTTTGGAGAAGGTTTTTTTGAACGCGAAGACGGATTGATGGAAATACACACTCCCCGTACATAGTGTTAATTGTCCTGTGATTTTAAGTGGATATACAGAGAAAGTTGAGGGGGTTATCACATGAATCCTCCGATATTGGCTGATGCTTTTGCAATTTCGATGTAAGCGCCTTGTACATCGCCTTGAGGAGAAACATAAGCTATAACATAGCCCTTGTCACGCGCGGCAGTGATAACAATTGATCCTTGACCACGAACATTAGTGGCTACTAGGTGATGATCAGTGGCTTGGATAGTGCTATACTTCACCCCTTGAATCGTTATACTAGGAGGTTTGCTCTGAATGGCTGAAAGGATTTCAGCCCCCGGGACCGTCCAGTTTGGTGTCGTGAAAAGCACAGTTCCATCACTTCTAACAACAGAAACAGCCATTATTGTATTATCGACTTGTTGCATGTAGTTGACCCATGCTTGAATATTATCAGACATTTTTGTGCCTACACCTCTCACTGCCAGATTACAGATGGTTTAATAAGACATTTTTGAAATCGCTTACTAAAAGGTTCTGGCAGATAGCTATGTTAGAGTCGCATAATAAGGGAACCTTACTAAGAATTCGTGTGAAGCCGCGTTCGAAAAAGCAGGCAATTTTACTTGAAGGAGAAAGTGTTTGCAGTGTTTATGTAAAAGCAGCACCAACGCGTAGTCAAGCAAACATCGAAGTTATAAAACTCATAGCAAATAAGCTAAGAATTCCACGTCATTGTATTCGAATCATTTCAGGTGAAAAAAAATCAACAAAGATTCTGCTCATTGAGGGAATGGATTCACAGTCAGTATTAGCTGCATTAAGGTGATTACTGCTTATTTTGTGATTTTTTTCTGAGCCTCATAAGCTGTGATGATATCCTCAGTAGATGTCGCCTCTTCAGGAGATTTGTCGTCTCGCCAAGTGCCATCAAATCGAGGAAAGCGGATAGCTAATCCTTCATTTGGGGCAACTTGGTTAAAAGCACAGGTGTGTATTGGGCTTCGTGTTATTTCATCACCAACTACCTGAAACACTAAAGCTGGTTTGAACCACACGTCAGCTTTCATTTTTGAATCAACTAATGCATCCTTGTGTCCAAGTAAGTGTGGTTCAAGTCGTTTGGGTAATTGTTCTAGTTCTTCATCACTGAAACCAGATCCTACCTTGCACACGGTTTTGAATTCACCACTTTCCTCATCGCGTACAGCAGCCAGAAGGGCGCCATAAGTCTTTGCACGGCGACCCCTACCCCAGAAGGCTCCAACAACTACAAGGTCAATAGGTCCTATTGCCTGAGCTTGATATGATTCTTTGAGTTTCACCCAAAGCCAACTCCGAGCTCCTGCACGATATATTGAATCTGAACTTGTGGATTTCACGATTAGACCTTCCCCACCATGATCAATTGATTCGCGAAACATGGAATTGATTTCAGAGGTGGTAGAGTGTCTTTGTGCAGGAACCAGACGTGCATTCTCACTTGGGGTAACAATTTGCTCAAGTTGGTTTCGACGAAGCAGATATGGTTGCTGGGTGAGGTCATTGCCGTTTTCAAATAAACAGTCAAAAAAGAATATTGCAATTGGAATTTGTTTGACCATTTCATCGATTTTATATTTTCGTCGCCGCCGCATAAGAACTTGGAAGGGTAATAGTTTCTGAGGGTCTTTCTTATCGACTGCTACTGCCTCACCTTCCACAATACACTGTTCCGCTTTTAGTTTCGTTTTTGCGATGCGAACAATATCCGGATACATAGATGTAATTTGTTCGAGCCGTCGAGAAAATATTATTACTTTTTCATGGTCTTTATGAATCTGCATTCGCTCTCCATCGATCTTCCATTCACTTGCAAGTTTACCTTCCAATTTTTCAATGATTTCATCTGGGGTCGAAAGTTTTTGAGCCGCCATCATGCGAATTGGTTTTCCCACTGTAACTTTTACATTCTCTATACTTTGAAACCCCTCGTATGCGATAAGCCCTGCGATATATCCCAAATCACTTGATATGTTATAGGCACGCTCTATTGTGTCCCGGTATTGTTTTCCACCAGCAAAAGCTAAAGCAAGCGCGTCGATGACAGTCATTTCTGCAATACCTAGTCTTAAACTCCCGGTAACGGTTCGAAGTAAATATCGTGCTTCAAGAGGGACAGCAGCATTAATTAAGCCTGCTAAGGTGCGGATTTTAAAATCAGCACTTCCTGAACCTTTTGCTGATGCGATTTTAACCAAGGATTCATAGACATGTTGGATAGAGAGAGGTCTTTGGAAAAGCGCGGTTTGCTGTTTTGCTTTTAACAATTGCTCACAAGCGATTCCGATATCTCCGGTTGCGTTAACAGTTTTAATTACCTGTTTATTGCTTATCCCCAAGGCTATTGCAATTGCATTAATAGCCATTTTTTCTGCTATCCCAATTTCGGGTAGTCCTGTCCAATCGGGATAGAGTTTACCTTGTGTTAAATAAACAACTCGTCCTAAAGTTTCTGCGCTAACCGTGTCAGCTAGTTTCGTTAGAAGGCTGGCTAGGATGTCAATCATTTCTAGCCGTTTGGTGGTGTTTTCTAGCTGATTGTAATACAGACAAAGCTCACGATACAGCAATTGTTCTCGCCAATATTTTAGGTACGTAATCAGACAAAAAGATACTTACACCACTAGACAACACCAACGGAACCCTTTTGCCTTTTGGCTCTATATCTGAAAGGACGATGACCCGTTGTGTTATTTGCCAGCAGAAAACAGGTTTAGCGGAAGTTCTCCCTGTATGTGCATCTTGCATACGATCCGCGCCTGATGAGATTAAAGAAATTGTCCAGAACGCCCATAAATGGCGTTCTTATCTATTTGAATTACCAGAAACTATTCCTCAAATGAAAAACGGGATTCGATGTAAGATCTGTGCAAATCAATGTCGAATTCCTCCTGGAGCTCTTGGTTACTGTGGGTTACGAAGTAATCAAAAAGGGCGTTTTGAACAAAAAGTCTCGGCCACTAGGGCACTAATGCACTATTATTTGGACCCTCATATTACAAATTGTTGCGGATCATATTTCTGTCCTGGTGGAACGGGAATAGGTTATCCTAAATGGGCAAAGAAACCACGGGCAGAATATGGTTATTCAAATCTTGCAGTCTTTTTCTATGGATGTAGTCTGGATTGTTTGTTTTGCCAAAATGTATCCCATAAAAAAATTGATCAAGGAAGTTCAGTAGAATTAGATGATTTTCTTTATGTTATTGAACAAAATTCGAAGATATCTTGCGTGTGTTATTTCGGTGGTTCACCAGAACCTCAACTACCGTTTACAATACGTGTTATGGAAGCATGTAAAACACGCTTTAAAAATCGGTTACTCCGACAATGTTTCGAAATGAATGGCCAAGGGAAACCTGCCGTAATAAAAAAGATGGGAAAGTTAGCTGAGGACAGTGGTGGAATTATTAAATTTGATTTAAAGGCTTATTCGGATTCAGTATATCAGGCCCTCTGTGGTAATTCAAAAAAGGCGAGTTTTGATAATTTTACAATGCTTGCTGATAATCTTTGTTTTGACGACCGTGATTATCCTCCATTGATGGCAACCACCCTTCTTGTTCCCCATTATATTGATGAATATGAAGTGACTCAGATAGCTCGATTTCTTAAAGACCTCAATCAACCGAGCATTGAGTATAGTCTTTTGATATTTCATCCGCGCCATCTAATGCGTGATTTGACTTTTACGCCATTAAAACAGGCTCAACGTTGTTATGATGCTGTCAAACGTGAACTTGGTAAACCACCCCACATTGGAAATATTGGTTTACTTGGTGGGCGGCTCCAGTTGTAATATAGAAATCTCGGTAAGAACTAGAGAAATGCTTATATTGAAGCGCAAAGTGCAACATCCTTACTTTTATTCAAAGAGGTGACCCACCATGGCACTCGGTGGAACCCCCGTACTGTTACTTAAAGAAGGTACAAAGCGAGAACGTGGCCGCGATGCACAACACAATAACATAATGGCGGCCGTAGCAATAGCAGAGGCTATTCGAACAGCCCTTGGCCCAAAAGGACAGGATAAAATGCTGGTTGATAGCTTTGGTGATGTTACAATTACTAATGATGGAGCTACTATTCTAAAAGAAATCGATGTTGAACATCCTGCTGCTAAGATGATTGTAGAAGTAGCTAAGACCCAAGATGATGAAGTGGGCGATGGAACCACTTCTGCTGTCGTTTTGGCTGGTGAATTACTTAAACAAGCTGAAATGCTGATTGACCAAAAGATTCACCCCACAGTCATTGTGGAAGGATATCGAAAGGCGACGGAGAAAGCTCTTGATGTTTTAGATTCCATTGCTGTGAATGATTCAAGCGATGCGATGCTCAAGAAGGTCGCGATGACGTCCATGCAATCAAAGGTCGTATCTGAGTTTCGGAAGTTCTTAGCTGATTTAGCTGTTACTGCCATCCAACGCATCACTGATACAATAGATGGTACTAAACGGGCTGATATTGATAATGTCAAGGTTGAGAAGAAACAAGGTGGTACGATTCGCGACACCGTCTTCATTGAAGGGATTGTACTCGATAAGGAAATCGTTCATCCTGGAATGGCCAAAGTTGTACAGAACCCCAAAATTGCTCTTATTCAAAGTGCGTTTGAAGTGGAAAAAACTGAGTTCACAGCTAAAATTGATATTCGTGAAGTATCCCAGATGCAAGCATTCCTTGATGAAGAAGAGCGAATGTTGCGGGAAATGGTTGCCAAGGTCAAAAAAGTTGGTGCTAATGTTGTTCTTTGCCAAAAAGGCATTGACGATGTAGCTCAACACTTCATGGCACAGGAAGGCATTGTTGCTGTTCGAAGAATTAAAGAAAGCGATATGGAGAAACTAGCCCGTGCTACAGGTGGAAAACTAATTTCAAACCTTGATGATCTTTCAAAGAAAGATTTAGGAACAGCTCAACTTCTCGAAGAACGAAAGATTGCCGATGACAAAATGATCTTTGTTGAAGGATGTAAGAACCCGAAAGCGGTTAGTATTCTTCTTCGAGGAAGCACTGACCTTGTCGTCGATGAAGCTGAACGAGCCTTACACNNCGATGCACTTTGTGTAATTCGAAACGTTGTTGAGGATGGACGAGTGGTTGCAGGTGGCGGTTCACCTGAAATCCATGTCGCCGGGCAACTTTTAGAGTATGCAGAACGTTTTCCTGGTCGTGAACAATTAGCTGTCATTGCTTTTGCCGAAGCGATGGAAATAATTCCCAAGACCTTAGCTGAAAATGCAGGTCTTGATCCTATTGATATCATTACCGATCTTAAAGCGCGTCATGAAAAGGCAGAGGTCGCTGCCGGCGTTGATGGGCTTAAGGGTAAAGTAGGCGATCTCGCAAAAGCTAATGTTTGGGAACCTTTAATTGTCAAGCGTCAAGCCGTTAAATCAGCAAGCGAAGTCTCACAAATGCTTCTTCGTATTGATGATGTAATAGCCTCAAAAGGCATGGAAGGCGGCGGTGGTCCAGGCGGACCCCCTGGCGGCGAAGACTTTGAAGACTAAGAAAGCATACTAAAAGGGGCGGAAAATGTGGCAAAGAAAGGACCTGAAATCGGTCCTAAACGAATGACCCGATACGAAAAATCCCGAGTAGTGGGAGCTCGTGCCCTTCAAATATCCATGGGTGCCCCAATTCTTACTCGTATTTCTTCGAATTTCCACGATCCGATACGAATAGCTGAATTGGAATTACAAAAACGAGTTCTCCCAATTACTATCAGACGGAAATTACCCTCGGGAACATTCGAAGATGTCGCACTAATTGACCTTGTCGATTAGCTCACTCCGCTCTAAATTTCTTTTTCTCATAAGCTTGCAGAATAATGCCTGTTTAGAATGCACAGTTATCTGTACTTAGACAGGGGAATGCAGGTGCTTCTTTTAAATCATCGAAACGCTTTTTGCAATTAAAAAACAGGCATTGTAATTCGTCATTATGGTATCTCTTGTTATGTGTTGAATATGAAACGGTTTCTAGCCTTCGATGAGCTGAAATCACTAAGCTATGAATAAATTGAAGCTATGCAGAATCGAAAATTCCGCGCTTTTATCCGCTACCAGATTTATCCGAATCATCCTTTTTATCGGCGGCTATTCAAAAAACACAAGGTAGACCCCTTTGATCTTACATTAATTTCATGGATTTAGATACGCTTTTGAAACAGGCTGGAGATCTGAAATTCCAAGAAATCGTAGATTCTCGCGTGAAACCAGCTTAACAAGCACTTCAAAAAATGGAGCCTCGGGCGGGGATTGAACCCGCGACCAGCAGCTTACTCGACAACACGATTTCAGAATTTACGAGGCTGTCGCTCTACCACTGAGCTACCGAGGCACTGTACATGGGTTGAATAGGGACACCCAAAAAGATTTCGACACTGTTGTGAATAGTAGAATGCGAAGGGATTGTTCATGTCAAAAAAACATACCACACTACGCGAACTTGGAGAAAGAGGACTAATCCGTTGGTTTCAGGATTTGATTACTCCTTACGATGAAGCACTTCTATCTGGTATGGAAGATGCCGTGGCTGTTCCTTTGAATGGAGTTGCTCTTGTTGTAAACAGTGACATGCTCGTAGAATCAACGGATGTTTTACCAGGAATGACAGCTAGTGAAATTGCATGGAAAGCGGGGGTGATGGGACTAAGTGATTTAGCGGCAAAAGGAGCAACACCGTTAGGGGTGATGGTATCTTTGGGTCTTCCCGCAGATACCCCAACGAATTTTGCGGCGGCTCTCGTTGGAGGATTAAATTGTGTTTTTCGTGAACATGAAACATACTATCTGGGTGGAGATACAAACCAATGTTTGGAACTCGTGATTGATTGTACTGCAATAGGTAAGGCACCTCGACATCAAATTCTTCGAAGGAAAGGAGCGAAACCAGGTGATTTGATTGCTACCACGGGTGATTTCGGGTATACTGGGGCTTTGTTTGAAGCTTTGTTACGGGGGCATTCGAAACCTACCAAGCTTGTTGATCAGATTCGGGAACAGGCACTTCATCCTAAGGCGCGAATAAAAGAAGGAGTAGCATTATCTCGTGCTGGAATTGTGTCTGCATCCATTGACAGCAGTGATGGGTTGGCATGGTCATTACATGAACTCGCCGCGGCTAGCCGCGTTGGAGTCGAAATAGACAACTTACCAATTCCTGAAATTTGTAAAAAGTTTGCTGCAGCAAACAAATTGGATCCGATTGATCTTGCACTTTACGGAGGTGAAGAATTCGAACTCATCGTAACCTTACCTGCTCAAAAGTTGGAAAAAGCATCGAAAATTATTCAACAAGCAGGTGGATCTCTTACTCCTATTGGTAAAATTGTCGAAGAGCCTGACAAAGTCTTACGAATTAATGGAGAAGAGAGAGTAATTGAACCAAAGGGATATGAACATTTTCGTAAAAGATGAAATGGCGGGCTCGGGGGGATTTTCGGATACATATTCGCATACTTTCGAACCCCCGACAATCGGGTGTCTCCAATACAATTGGATTAAGAGCCCGACGCTCTGCCTGGCTAAGCTACGAGCCCGTGATTGAGCATTTTTTTCTACCACTGATTTTAAAACTTTCTGCATAAGAGACAAGCCCTAAGATTTTATAGTTGCATGTATAGAAAGGCAAACAGGATGACGAAAAAGCGAATTGTTATTACTGGAACCTTCGATATTCTTCACCCCGGTCATGTTTTTCTGATTATGGAGGCGGCAAAGCTAGGTGAGGTTATTGTAGTTATTGCTCGTGATGAAAATGTAATCCATACGAAAGGGCATCCTGCTATTGTTCCCGAAAAACAGCGTCTCTTTATGGTTGAAGCTTTGAAAGGTGTTTCAAAAGCAGTTTTGGGTAACCCTGGTCGTGATTTTGTAAGCATCATTGAAGAATTGAATCCAGATGTTCTCATGTTGGGTCCTAACCAAAAGTTCTCATTAGATGAAATTCAGAAGCGATTAAAAGGAAAAGGATTTTCGACTCAGGTAATTCGGTTAGAAAGATTGTATGATGAATTTCAGCTGAACAGCACAACCCGGATTATTGAGAAGGCCTTTGCAAAACAGAAAGATCGAATTTCACAGTGACAACATCATCATCCGAAACTTCGAGTTTTTCACGAAGACAAATAGGAGCAATGATTTCAACGACATTTGGATGATGGTGAGTGCGTTCAATCAACAAGACAGTAGCTTTTTGTTCACCATTTACTGTTGCAGGATAACATATAACTGGTCCAAAACTTCTATCCCCAGTTACGAATCCAAAGATTTTGATACCAACAGTTGCTTTAAGCAGCTGAAATTCGTCCACGTCTGTTTCGGCTAATAGTTGAATATTTAGTGTTCCGGGGTACGGATTGTAACCTAACATTTTTCTGAATTGTTTTCGGTAGCCTTCTAAACGGATATAGTATGCGCCTTCACCTAGCCCTGTGAAGACTCGTCCTCTAAAACTTCGATATCGTTTTTTGGCTATAGCTATTTCTAGGATGGACTGAACTTTGGCTAATTTCGATATCCCCTTGGGTTCTAGGCGAATTAGTTGTCCGCGATTATCAAGAACCCGGCGAATGAAACCCCTTCTTTCCAGGACATAAAGTCTTCGTGAAGCTGTTTGTTGACTAATCTGTAGAAGCTGAGCTAGCCGTGAAGTTGATGTTCGAATATCGGTAGAAACAGCGCCAAGTTGAGCCAATGCCAAAAGAGTAAACCAAAGCTGTTCTTTCAAGTGTATCATCGCATATTTTTTAATTTAAGTCGTGCCTCAGTTGCCATGCGGTGTGCAAGACGCGTGGGTTCAGGAAGGCGATACTTACTAACGCATTGTTGGGTCATTTCAACAGCAGTTGCTAATGATATTCGATGCCCAACACTGACATAAATTGGGTTGCACCCGTATCTTGTAAATAGCCTTGCACCAAGTACTTCACCATCGAGAATTATTGTTTCAAACGGTTTAGTATTGAGTTGGATGGTTCCACACAGTAAGCTTTTCGCCACTCCTATTGTGGGCACATTTCTTAAAATGCCAAAATGACTAGCCGCACCAAGTTTTCGGGGGTGTGCTCGACCATGTGCATCAACAAAACAAAGATCAGGTTTAGTTGAAAGTGCATTATAAGCCAACGAAAGTGGGGGATATTCCCGGAAAGATAGGAATGTGGGAACATATGGAACTGTTGATTTGGTATACACAATTTTTTGTTCTATTAGATTTAGATCTGGAAAGCTAAGTATGACAGCGACTCCAATGGCTGTCTGATCAAAATAAGAGACGTCTAAACCGCATACCGTAAGAGGTGGATTAGGGAATGCATCTTCTTCAATAAGGCATTTAACTAGACTTTGTTGAACTTGCCGGGCTCTTATAGTAGAGAACTTGTTTGGCAGGGATGATAGCCCTCCTTTATTTTCCAAGCGATTTTTGTAAAGAGAATATTCCTGCAAGTAACCGACGGTTTTCAACAGCTGTACTGAGATCAGCACGAGTTCGTTCAATTAACCCACGAGCTAAATCTGTTTTTCGTCTAATCCCTGGTGTTAAGCCGTGAGGAAAATCGAATGTCATTAAAGTAGCATAAACCTGTTCCATTTGATTAAATGCTCTTTTTGCTTCATCAGGATTATCGTTTATTAAGGAATCGATTGAATATCTTCGGAGCTCTCCGACAAAATCTCCAAGCCCTTGGAGATAGCCGATGACGCCTACACCAATTTTTTCGGGATCTGGTAACTTCTCTTTACGGCGAAATGAGTAAAATAAAGAAGCCTCAGCGACTTCGCCTTCAGCATCGTGTACTAATCCAATAACAGGGAGTTGACTGAGTTTTTCAACATGAGTTTGCGCTGCCTTCAAAAGTGATTGGGCTTTTTCAATTGATTTTCCGGCCTTATTCATTTCATCCTGGTGTATAGCAGAAATTGCTTCCCTTGTTACTTTTAGCACTTTATGCATCTCATCAATAAGAAGATCACGAGATTTGTTTTGAACTGCTAGATTTGCATAGATTGCATCGCCAATTTTTTTAAGGCTCATGGTGGAAGACCCCATGCGAACAATTTGGTCGTGTGTGGGTGCTGTGAAAACAGAATACTTAAATGATTGGCTCTGGCTGAATCCACGGTTGGTCTTGTGGTTTCTACTGATTTAGTTAAAATTTACCGTCGACAACGTTATCGTTTCATTGGTAGAAATAGTGTTTTGAAGAAATGTTATCACCTTCACAAGGCTTTGACCCAGCAGCGTCCATGTTACAAACAAACTTTCTATGAAACGATAGTTACTCATAGGTGCATGCAACTTTCTCCTACGCTACAATGTAGCCAATCATGTCAATTTTGTTGGCGAACTATGCCTGGGGACGAAGGCTTTCCTAATCATTTGCAGAGAGAAGTATCTGATGAACCTTCAGAAATTTTAGACAATGCCATTATTGAACAGCGAAAGATTCTCGATGGATATAATCCCATTTGCCATCCCAAAGTTCTTCCGAAAATGTATGAAGAGGCACGAAACCCACAACACGTGGCAATTAGTCTGGTGGGAGAACCTACACGTTATGAACGACTTTCAGATTTAATTGAAGAATGTAAACATCGTAATTGGACAAGCTATCTTGTAAGTAACGGTACCAATCCACAAGTTCTTGAACAAATTGAGGAACCCACACAGTTATACATCTCATTTGTTGCTCCAGATAAAAAAACACATCAAGAATTATGTCGCCCTTTAGTACCTATAGCCTGGGAAAGGCTACAGGATTCATTAGGCCTTCTGTCTACTTTCTCCTGTCCTAGTGTAATACGAATGACTCTTGTAATGGGTCACAACATGCACAGTGTATCCAAATATGCAAAAATCCTTGATGGAGCAGGTTCCGATTTCATTGAATGCAAAGCCTTTATGCACGTTGGTGGCAGCATGCAACGGCTTTCTCGTGAGAATATGCCAAATATGAAAGAAATCCGAGATTTCGCTGAAGAACTAGCTGATGAATCTGACTATATTATTTCAAAAGAGGATTCTGTAAGCCGCGTGATACTCCTAGAGAAAGTATAATGGAAATATCCTCATTCAGCGAGTGGAATGTGTTTTGATTCCAAACCATCCGAAGTAACAACGAGAAGGTCAATTCCGTCACCCGACATTGCATCTCGCCGTGTAGCAGAGCGGATTGCCTTAACTGCAAGTTCCATTGCTTCGGATTTTGATAAATTTTCATGATAATTGGCCTCAAGAACCCCTAACACAAGAGAAGTTGCAGTACCAACCGCAGCGAATTTCTCTTCCATAAGTGAACCTGCAAGATCAAGACTAAACAGGTGCGAACCTTTCTCGTCAACTCCTCCTATTAGTGTCTGGGTGAGGAAAGGCATGTATTTGCGACTAAAAAGAATATTGGAAAGGAGTTGGGCTGCAGCATTTACCGTAATAGGTCTTCTATTCTCCAACTCGAAAAGACTGGATTCAGCTGTTAAGAAAGATGAAAGCATTTGATAGTCTCCGCTTACCCCAGCACTACCAACAATGATGTTATCCGTGATTGGAAATACTTTCTTTCCAGTTTTGCTTACCACAGTGTAGCCCCATAGAACCCGTTTTTCTGCTCCTATAACTACACCATTACTGAATGTGATTCCAACGGTGGCGGCACCGAAGAAAGGCGTTAAATCATTTTGGCCACTCATTTTTAATTCCCTTGCCTGCTAACGTAGGAAAGCAGTTAAAAAATCTTTGTGACTTGCTTCCCAATAGTGTTGTGAGTACAAGTGAATCCATTTACTGGCTTAAAATATATTCCAAATACCAAAGAGTTACTTGATGTTGCCTTCGCTAGAGCTTCAAAGGTAACGCTTCCCAAATCAAAAAAACGTCCTCATATTCGAGCTCGAGAGAAAGAAATTGCTAAACTAAACAAGGTAAATGACATTCTCGCAACTAGGCTCGAAGAAGTCGTCAAGCGGTTCCCAAATTTCGACAATATTCCTCCTTTCTATCGTACACTAGCTGACACCGTTGTAACCATTGACGATATTCGCCAAGCACTTGCCTCTGTTACTTCGGCGGTCCGAATTATCCGAAGAATTATCGGAGATGCAAACCGCAATCTACGAAAAGTTTCAACTCCATCAGAAGCCCGAAATATAAGAATCGCCGCCTATGGACGTATATCGTCTGTAATGCGAAGAATAGATACCCGCCTAATGTTAATCCGAAAAGCCGCTTTAGAGTACCGACGTTTTCCATCTATTAACTTACAGCTTCCTGTGATAGTGATTGCAGGATTTCCTAATGTGGGAAAAAGCTCGCTTGTCGCAATTCTATCTTCGGCTACCCCTGAGATTGCAGAATATCCCTTCACAACGAAAAAAATCAGTGTTGGTCACATTCAAATAAATTCAGCTGAAAGCCAAATCCTCGATGTGCCAGGATTATTGGACCGTCCTATGAAAGATAGAAATCCCATTGAGCAACGGGCAATAGCCGCAATCCAATACCTGGCGGACATAATCATCTTCTTAATAGATCCAACCTTGACCTGTGGTTATGAGCTTGCTAGTCAAGTGGCATTATTCAATGAAATACGGAAAACGTTTTCAGAAGTAGAAATCTTTCCAGTTATTAACAAGCTGGATATTGCTTCTCCGAAAGAGGTGCAACGTGCTCGCAATTTGATTGACAATGATGAAATTCCAGCTATCAGCGCAATAACCCATGAAGGCGTAGATTATGTTTTTCACGACATCGTTTTGACATCAAAGAAGATTACTGAGAAGCTACAGATCTTTCAAAACCAGTCCCATTAACTGAAATGCGTGCAGGGGAATTTAACTCTCCGTCAACGTCAAATTTGATGTTTAAAAACTGCTCCACTACATGGATATTCGTAATGGTATGCATTGTAAGATTTGTTATATAGATTGAGGAGGTTCCGTTGGCGAGCGCGAGGTAGGGAATGAGCATATCAGCTTGGTATTGATCGACAGCTGCACAAGTAGCTAATTCTTGTAGAAGCGATAAGGCCGCGTTTTCACCTACCTTTTCTGCCTTTAATCCGCGACGTCCTAAAGCATCTGCACCGAGAATGCGATTTCCATTATTTTGAGCAGCGAGAGAAATTCCACTCCCAGGAGAAAAGGTGTTTTCACTATGTTCAATTGTGATTTTTTTGACCGGATATTTCTTTTCAACGAGAATATTGGTTGCAGCTTTAGCTTGTCGTTCTGCGACATGTCGAGGAAGTGATCCACAATGAGATATCCCCGTTATTATTGGTGTTTCCTTGACTTCGCCTAAAGTAAGAGGGACTAACCTTATGACGGGAGATATGACTGCGTTCACTTCACCGCCTCCTCGGGGATAATAACCTCGTTTTGTAGTTTCTAATGAGCCAACATATCCCATTTGTTTGAGTCTTGGAAGGAAAATCGCTTGGAGGTAATCAATGGGTGGGCTCCAAGCAACATTTGTTCCACCAATTAATGTTGCTTTGACTGGTCGTTCACAAAATGGAGCAACAATCATGACCGCTTGAAGAACTAGAGTAATGGCACCAGCAGTGCCAATATTTACATGAATATCACCTCCTATACGATTTAGAGGAAGAAATTCGATACGAGTTGAACCTTCGTGCGCTCCTTTTACTTGGGCGTTTGTTAGATTTTTAATGGCCAATATTCCATGCAGATGCTGTGGGCGAAGACCTGGTATTTTTCGCTTTGCACGAATTTCGTTGACAACTACATGTTCACCCAAAACGGCAGCAAACGCTATTGCTGAGCGAAGGATTTGGCCGCCCCCTTCCAAAACAGAGCCATTAATTTCAACAACCATTTTTTCGTCACTGGAATTTCTTTATAGAGGGTTGAATTAAAGTCCTTACATAATGACCACAATTAGTATTGATACAGTACAAGTAACACCCAACCGATGGATAGCATATGCGCTAGAAACAACAACTGGAACACTTGTTGCCTGTACTTCGTCCGAGCAATCTATAAAACAGGCAAAGAGGAGACTAAAGGACACTCTCATTCGTTTACAACGTTTTAAAGAGGTTGACGAAACAAACCTATCATCAAAAACACAAAAAATTGGATTTCGACTCGTAGAACTTCTACAAGGTGATGGACAACCGTTTTCTCTTGACGAGATTTCACTGAAAAACTGGTCTTCTGCTCGACTAACAGTGTCGAAATATTTACTACAGGTTCCACGAGGCAAAGTAATTTCGTATGGAGGTTTATCAAAACAAAGCAACTCATCTCCTCGCGGTGTAGGGTCAGTCATGCGAACTAATCCAGTTCCATGGGCCATCCCATGCCATCGCGTCATTCATTCCGATGGTAGATTGGGAAAATTGGGTGGAACTACAACTGGAACTAAAGAGAAAGCAAGAATTCTAAGAGCTGAAGGTGTGCCATTTAACAGTGATGGGACGATTAATCAAAAGGCAATTATCAGCTAAACTTGGTGAATACATATGAGACAGCCTGGCCTTTTCATTGGAAGATTTCAACCATTCCACAATGGTCATTTACACGCTTTGAAAGAAATTCTTTCGCAGGAAGAGCATGTGTTTATTGCCATAGGAAGTGCCCAAGCTGGATTTACACCCAAAAACCCATTTACTACTGCAGAACGCATTACCATGATTCAACTCGTTCTTGAAGAACTGGATGTTCCTTGCAATAGATATTTGATAATTCCAGTCCCAGATGTGCACAATTTCATTCTTTGGGTAGATCATGTTAAACGGTATGTGCCATCCTTTGGAATTGTTTACACTGGTTCAAAAACCGGTGCAGCCCTCTTTTCAAATAAGAATATCCCTGTTGAAAAAATCTCACCATTCAAAAAGAAAACTCATTCTGGTAGTGAGATTCGCCGGAGGATGCTCTTAGATAAGGATTGGAAATCGTTAGTACCTGAAATAATTGCTGAATTTATTGATGAAATCGATGGAGTAAATCGATTAAAGTCTCTTAATTGCTAGTACCGGATCCTCTGACGAGTTCAAGGATGCGATGAAAGATTCTTTGTTTTTGATCTTTGGCAGATCGATAGAGTCTTTCGACAATGAGCTCAGGTGTTGATTTCGCGATTTTACCGAATTGAGGTGAGCGGTTCACTATTAAATTGAGTTTTGGATCTAATCCTGTAGCTTCGATACCATCAACGCGTATCGGAACGCGAGCTAATTTTGTAATGTCTCCGGCTAAATGTGAGACAAAAATTACACAGGAATTAGGATTTTCTGAGAAGAGTTCGAGAACAGCAGCGACTACTTTTGCAGCGGCTCCGGGTTCGGTACTTGCTTCCCATTCATCGAAGCAAGCAAGTTTTGATGCATCACTAAGGACGATATTTGCAAGATTGTTCAACGAAGATTCAAATGCCCCAGCAGAGAGCATTCCAGTTGCTTTCGCATAATAATATAGTTCATCGAAAATACCAACCTCCGCTTTTACTGCTGGTACTAACATTCCCATTTGAGCGAGAATTGCTACTTGCACGACATTTTGAAGTAGGCAACTTTTTCCACCACTGTTTGCTCCTGAAAGGAGGACAACCCGTTCTCCTCTAGTGGCTTCAGGTGCCCAACCGTTTTCTCCAATCGCATATGAGACAGGTTCAACTTCGAGCTTTTCTTCAATAGCCTGATGCGTTAAGAAGATATTACGACCCTCTTGAAACGCAATCCCTACGCCGTTAGGATTAATTAAAGGAACTGAGAGTTTATAGTCTCGAGAAAATTGACCTAGGGCTTGAAAAACATCAAAATCTAATAATGTTTGTACGGCATCCTTGATTGGGTGTTCGAATTTACTTAGTTTCATGGCAATTTCAGTTTTTAATTTATGTTCACGTGAATGCATCGCTTTTCGTAGATTGTTCTGTAAGTTACTTGCTTGCTGGCGATTCGCCTGAATTGGTAATGCAACACTCTGTGAAAAGATACCATCAACCCACTCGAGTTCATTGCGTTTAAGTTGCAGTGTCTTTGCCAATTGATCTTCTGATTCCTGTAAGGCATTAACCAGAATTTCGAAAACTTGAGGTGGAAGATATTGGCGAAGTTGTTCTGCACCAATAGCTTCAGAGGTTGTGGCTTCTAAAATGTTGATTATTTGATCCCCTTCAAGCACAACCTGACTACTTGATATTTCATCACGAATCTTATCATTGGCCCAAATTTCAGTTTCACTTAGTTTTGTTTCAAATTTCTGTGATGCAGATCGTAAACGATCATATTCAGCATCTGCGCCAACAGAGATGTCTCCTGAACTCGTAATTTTTCCAACTATCTCCACTAGGTTATTGAGGGATGTAAGATCAATTTTCTCAATAAATCTTTGAAGGGCAGGTGTAGACGGGAGTTTAGCCATGGCTTCCGCAGCTGCACAAATAGCCAAAATGGTTTCATGGTTGGTGGCGTAAAAAGAGATTATCGATTCAGGTGAAACATCTGCCATTGTAAATTCGCTTTTAAGTAAATCAAGGTTTGCCGCATTTTCCACAGCTCTACTAATGCCACCCATTTCAAGTGATGCAATCACATAATCGTATGATTGTAGATACTCATCTAGTTGTTCACCCGGTTTTAGTTGAATAATTCTGGAAGTTTTGTCAGCACTGTATTGCTTCATTTGTAGATATGCAGCATCGTTATCAGTTAGAATCACCCTCCAAGTTGCTAATGAAAGGTTGGTTCCGCGTCTTAATGGTCGAGCATTAGAAAGAAGTGCTCCTAAGGTAGTGAGTTGATTTTGGGAACACTTTTTCACAAGTTCCTCTGCTTGTTGAAACCATTTTAAACGCTGATTTATAATGGCGATTTTTGTTGAAGGTAATGGATAGTAGAGAGATAATTTGTCTTTAGCAAATTGGCTATTTGCATAGGATTGAATAATTGTTAGAATTCTTCTGTAAATCTCTTGAATATCTTCGGTTTTCAATACCTCAAATGCACTAATCCCTTCCCGGAGAGCGTAAGCTTCTTGTACGATATCTAGAGCTTTTTTCTTTCCCACTCCTGGAATACCAGCAAGTGTGGCAATCTGTGCATTAGTTATAATGTTTAGGGCTGCATCTTCTGATCCAAACACATCTACTAGTTTCTGTATGAGGCGTGGTCCAACACCTGGTATTTGGTCGAGTCTATTAAGCTCTGGCAAACAGTTTCCTCCCTTGATACACTGCATCTTGATACGCTGTATTTAATTTCTACCCCCCTTTGGAGAAGTGTACAAATGACTTTTTAAGTAGCTGTTGAATTGGACTCAGATTAATCTTTAATAATCTCAGAGGCTAATGAACAGTGACGCTAATTCTTTATCTGGCACTTACAGGGCTTTTAGTAGCTTTCATTGTGACGTTCCTGATTATGCCATATATCATTAAATCCATGAAACGACGAGGTATCGTTGGAATTGACGTGCATAAATTAGACAAACCTGAAGTCGCTGAAATGGGAGGGGTGGGAATCCTCCTAGGTGTGACTGTGGCATGTCTTGTACTGTTTCTTGGCTCGGGATTAATTGGGATAGGATTTTTTGATTTCCGAATATTGATATTTCTTGTAGTTCTTCTTATTGCTGGTGGAATTGGAGCAATTGATGACTTGAAATCACTTGGACCAAAAGTTAAGCCCCTCCTAACAGCGTTGGCTTGTCTTCCAATCCTCTTCTATACTTGGACCCTGATCTCTTTGAGTCTAATTCCTCCCTTTCTGCCGACCTATATTCCTGCTCCATATTTACCCTTTTTAGGTGCAACTCGCTTGACAATTGTTTATCCTTTGATTCTCATTCCCCTCGCCATAGCAATTACATCAAACGCGGTGAACATGTCTGATGTCTTTAACGGTGTGATGCCACTGACTACGCTTATTATGTTTGTTGCACTTTTGATTGTATCATTATTTATGATGAGCATTGGGATTCCAGAAGCAGGATTAGGTCTTTTATTTAGCAGTGTTATGATTGGAGCCCTTCTTGCGTACTATTATTACAATCGGAACCCCGCTAAAGTCTTTGCAGGAGATACGGGGTCACTCTTAGTGGGTGCATCTATTGGTGCCGTTGCGATAATGGGACGCCTTGAAATCATGGCCATTATTGCACTTTTACCTGCAATAATGAATGCGTTTTATAGCTTGGTTAGTATTGGGGGTTTATTAGAAAGACGCCAGATGAGAGCTCGTCCAACAGTGTTTCAAGATGATGGAACACTTGCTGCATCAACTGATCAGAATGCTCCAATCACGCTGACTCGCCTTGTCGTTGCAAGAGGTCCTTTAACTGAACAGCTCATCACTTTATCATTAGCTACCTTAACACTAGCAAGTAGTATTCTTGCAATTTTAACCGTCTTTCTTATTCCCTTTTTTCCCGGCGTGATAATCTTTTGGCCATTTTCACTATTCCTAGTGATAGTCCCACTTTTTCTGGTTTTGGGTGTATATTTAGTGCTCAGAAAGAAAGATCATCTTGGTATCCGTTTAACCGGACTAATCGCAATTATGATTGGTGTTTGGGGACTGGGAATGGCAGGATTTGCTTTGCTAGATTATTTGATCTCTTATTATCAGAGTTTTTGGTGGCCTGTTGTTGGTATCTTTTTCGTATTTGGTTGGTTAACTCTTTGGCACTTTTCAACCCGGTTGTATTTCCGATTTGAAATGAGAAATTCATCGCTGGTTACTCAGACAAGCTCTTAGTTTTACTTTTTTGCCAACGATATTCGAAGCTTTGTTGAAATATTGCCACAATCCCTTCATTAGCTGAAAAGCTTGGTCGATACACATATCGCGGATGCCCACGATTTCTCTCAGGAGACGCCCAAATAAGAAAAACTACTTTCGACGAATCAGCAAGTGTACCTCTCACTGGAAATTTCAAATCAGATGGTTGGCGAACACTTATCTTCATGGATTTGAGTGCCTGGACGATTTGATGGGTGATGGGGTGTTCCACATTCATAAGAACCCGAATTTTGACACCTCGCGCTAAGGCATTTGCTAATTCCTCCTCAACTCCATCAAACCAACTAAAGACGTCGGTAAAAATGTCGAGTGTTTTTTGCGCTTCTGTGATTAATTTTTTCGTTTGCTTTTCTGCTAAAGCCAAATTTTCTAGAGATTCAAGGAGATCCTCAGGTTTTATTCGGAGTCTCTCGCGCCAAAAAATTGGTGAAAGAACCTCCTTAACCTCTTGGCTCGTTCCTTCAAGTTGACGCAATGAATCCTCCGCGGCACGTTTTCTGAGTTTGAGTAGATTCTGTAAACCTTCTTCTGGGCTAATGATTTCGAATTTTTTGGGTCGTCCCTCAATTATCACAATTAAACCCAAATCCCTAAGACTTTCTAAAACCCCATAAACCCGGGGAATTGGAATATTTGCATTTCGGGACACTTCTTCAGCACTCATCTGTGTTCCCTGAACAAGAACTAGATACGCTTGTGTTTCGTACTCTGTGAGCCCTAGTTGACGAAGCTTTTCTGCTGGTTTAGAGAGAGACATAATTATCATATTCCAGTTGGAATTCTCCTAAATTATCGTTTCGAATAAACTGGTTTAAACGTAATATCGGTAACTTTTTAGGGTATATTCGGTTCTCTAGCGTTAGGTGAAAACCATGAGCCCTCTAAGCGTTGGCGTAATAGGAGTCGGTGCCTGGGGCAAAAATCATGTTCGCGTCTTCTCTGAACTAGAAGACGTTAATATGGTTGCTGTTGCAGATCGTGACCAAAATCGTGCCAAAGCATTGGCTAAACAATACAACGCAACTCACTACACACGAACAGACAAGCTATTACAAAGCGATGACATTGATGCAGTAACTATTTGCACCCCAACAGTTACACATGCGGACCTTGCCTTGGAGGTAATTATCTCAGGAAAACACCTGTTAATTGAGAAACCAATGACAGATACCGTTCAACAAGCTCAGAGGGTAATCGATGCTGCGAAGGCGGCTAATGTGCTTCTAATGGTTGGGTTTGTAGAACGTTTTAATCCATCTGTATATACAGCCTCACAGGTTATTGATCAAGGCAAAATGGGTGAATTGGTTTTAGGATCTGCTCGAAGACTAGGCCCTTTTGTACCTGGTCGAGTTGCGGATATTGGAATAATTAAAGACATGGCGATTCACGACATCGATATCGCACGTCACCTAGTTAAACAGGAAGCGACTTCGGTGTATGCTATTGCCGGGAGTCTTTATCATAAGTATGAAGATCATGCCAACATTGTACTTCGTTTTAATGATAAGCCGACGTTTTTCCTTGAATGCAATTGGTTGACGCCTCACAAACTTCGAGGATTAAACATCACTGGTTCTAAAGGTGTTATGGCATTAGATTACATTTCTCAAAAAGTCACAATTGGAACCAATCAATGGGAACAAAAATCAACTTCAAAATGGGACGAACCACTTAAACTAGAGCTTACGCATTTTGTAAAAAGCATTTTAGAAAAACAAACTCCGTTAACTTCGGGAATTGATGGTTTGGAGGCTCTAAGAATTGCTGAAGCGGCTCTCGAAAGCGCACGAAATAAACGGATAATTTACCTTGAGGAGTATAGGGCTAGTTGAAAGGAAGAATTCATTCTAGTGCAATTGTTGAAGGTGAAACTAACCTTGGAAAAGATTGCCTAGTAGAAGCTTTCGTTCTAATTAGAGGAAAAGTGCAAAGTGGTGAAGGTTGTTATTTTGGACCCAGTTGCCTTGTTCAAGGACCTGCCTTAATCGGAAATCATGTATTTTTTGGAGAAAAAACCACAATTGGTTTTCCCAGTCAACAATTAGTCAAGCAGTTTCAAAAAGGTAGAATTCAGGCTCCCTGGATAAAACTGGAATCAACAAGAATTGGTGATGAATGTATCATTCGATCTGGATCAGTAATTTATGCAGGTTCTCAGTTGGGCAACAATGTTCGTATGGGACATAATGTGTTGGTTCGTGAGCAAGTAAAAGTTGGTGATAATACTACTGTGGGAACAGGTGTTATCATTGATGGTAAGTGTGCTATTGGGAATAAGGTGTCAATTCAATCGAATGTGTATATTCCGTGGAATACACAGATTGAGGATCATGTTTTCCTAGGCCCAAATTGCATTCTTACAAACGATAAATATGCTATGCGATATCCATATGAACTGAAAGGTCCGATTTTACGTGAAGGCGTAAGCGTAGGAGCGGGTGCTGTAATTATGCCAAATATTGAAGTTGGCGCTGAAGCAATTATCGGAGCAGGAGCTGTAGTAACTAAGGATGTACCTCCAAAAGCAATTGTTTACGGTGTACCAGCAAGAAAACATGATGATGTTCCCGATACATGGAAGAAACCCTTAGAATAGAACACGCTAGGTTTTTCTTTAGAGGAAAACACCCAGCACTTTTTCATAACAAAAAACCAGTTTGAAATTACCCTTGCAATAGAGGATTCGATGTGAATTTTAATGATTCACCCATCACCAGAAGACTAGGCACTCAACGACAAAGTTAAATACGTGAAAGGAATCGACAAATCGAAACCCGATATCGGTGTGTGTCTCTGTGAAGACTAGAGTCGTGCTCCTACTTGTGCTCATTTTTTTGCCCATGGTATTTGCACTTGGACTACCTGTATATGGAGAAAACACACAGTTAGTAATTACAGATGTACAACGTAATGTCCACTACGAAACCTACGGAATGGTACTCTTCACAGATACAATCACTGTTTACAACCCTGGTCCCGAACCTACCTTTTCTGTATTTACGGCATATCCCCTTTCTGAATCTGATAGTGTTAAGGAGTTTCGTGCTAAAACCACTAACGGAACAGAACTTTTCTTTCAAAGAGTCCCACTCATTGGATCTAATTGTTCAGGATGGCAGGTTTTTCTGCCAGACCCCATAATGGCATATGAAGAAACAACCTTTGTTGCTCAGATGTCGGTTGAAGGTTTAACTTCCCAAACTAGTGCAACTGCGACGATTGATTTTTCTGTGGTTCCAACCAGTCCGTATTTCATTCAAGAATATGAAACCAGATTAACCTTCGATGATGCATTATCAGCCCCAACACAAGAATTTTGGTCAGGGAGCGATGTTCACCCATACTCCTTTGAAGAAGATTCGGTCCTTCTCGATTTTGCGTCAAATGAATTCTTTCCTCTAATAACATACGTTGAGTTCAAACGACTGTTTTCTATAGATGCATGGGGTTATCTCTTTGCTCAAGAATTACATTCTCTTCGTGTGGATAGTATCAATCCTGAATTTGCGAATACGGAACAGAACTGGCGATCAATAGAATTAGTCTTACCACCAGGAAGTGAATTCTTACGAACCTATGATCTTTTGACAAACTTATCCAGTCAAATTGTGACACCAGTAAATACTACAGGCCCAGGAACAATCAGCGTGTCCTTTCAATACCACTTAGAACAAGGAGATATTTACACATTCTATTTAGAATACCGAATTCCTCTCGAGTATCACCAACTTGTTTTTCAAACAGGCCAATTTCTCTTCTTAGATCTTTATCTTGAATATCCATTTAGGATTCAAAGACAGACAACAGAATTCTTGCTTCCTATCGGAACATGGCTTCAAGAGATTCCCCTCGGAGCTATAACATCCATCTCCCCAAGAGGACAATATCTTGTCACCATTCCAGCCACAAATGTCACTTCTATTAGTAATAGTGAAGTTAACCTATTCTATGTATATCCAATTTCTCCTGCTCTCGTTCGACCCTTTTTCCTTTTCCTTATTGTTGGAATTATCTGCCTTGGATATGTTGCAGTGAGACGGATTTCTTTCTTCCGTGAAGAAGAAGAAATTATCGTAGCCGTTGCTGAAGTAGACCCAGCGATTCTTGGTGAATTTTGTGCATTATATGGCGAGAAAATTGCCCTTATGCTCCAAACAGAACGGTTAGAACAAAGCATGCTTCAAGGAAAGATTTCCAAACCGCGATACCGTAAGGAAAAGAAGAATTTCGAAAGGCGATTTCGATCTCTTGAGAGAGAATTAGCAGGTCGAAGTCAACCTCTAATTGAGGCTGGCGGTAAGTATGAATCCAGTGTTCGTCAACTAGAACTATTGGAGGCAGAAAGAGTTAGTTCGATTGAAGCACTTCATGCCCTAGAGCAACGATATCGACAAAAGCGAATTACTGCCTCTGTATACCAGAAGCTTCAGAAAGATTTACAAAAACGACGAGATCGTGCTGTTAGTCGAATGGATCGTATCTTGTTGACTCTCCGCGAAGAGCTGGCAGAATAGCCAGATTCTATAAAAGCCGAAAGACTCAAGAAGCACGAGTGAAAAGAATCGCCTTTAAGGATGTCTAGCCCGGTAGTGTAGCCTCCTTCCATGGATGCAAAATGGTCAATCATCCGGGGCTTTGGAACTGTAAATCTAAAACAGTGAAGCCACCCCGGGACCGCGGTTCGAATCCGCGCCGGGCTACCATTTTACTTTGATTTAGTCAATAAGCTTGGATGCCAATTTCGTGTTTTCGTTTTAGTTAATTGTTCATCCCATTCAGCAAGAATTTTGACTGCTTCGCATGCGGTTTGGCTAGCTTCTTTTTCTCCAAGAGTAGCGAATTCTTCAGTTTCACGATTTGCAAAGACTGCGCAGACGGCACCGCTCCGTAATCCAAAAAGATTTGACAGCGTGAAAATAATTGAGCATTCCATTTCGAAGTTCAGCACTTGTGCGGCTTTCAAATCAGGAATTATATTATCCATGAATGACTGCCAGTAGTTTTTGAATCCTGGTCGCCCTTGACCAGTGTAGAAACTATCTGTGCTGCACGTGATTCCCACATGATAACGGAATCCAAAGCTTTCTGCGGCTTCAATAAGTGCGAGTGTTACTTGATGATTGGCAAATGCTGGATACTGTGGCATCACGTATTGAGAACTTGTGCCATCATTTCTTACAGCTCCGGTTGTAACTATTAGGTCTCCGCATTTGATGTCTTTTTGAATAGCCCCAGAGCTTCCGACTCGAATTAGAGTTTTCGCACCGATTGTGGCTAGCTCTTCGATGGCTATCGCAGTTGCAGGACAACCGATTCCTGTAGATGTAGTTGTGATTGGGATGTTTTTGTAAAGACCTGTGAAGGTTAGGTAACTTCGTTTTCTTGCCATTTCTTTGGCTGAATCCCATATTTTAGAAATTAATGTTGCACGATCTGGATCACCAGGTAATAGTACAGAGGTGGCAATATCACCAGGTTTTAACCCAATATGGTATTGCAGCTTATCTGAAGTTTCAGGTCGACTAGCAGACTCCCATTTTTTCATCTGTTTCCCTTCCTCTTTCAGAGAGGGTCACCGGGTACCGCGACGGTAGCTAGGACGCACTTTTCGAGTGACTTTTTCTTCACGTTCTTCAATTACTCCTTTTTCGATAAGGAGTTCAATAGTCTTGTCTAGCTCTGATCGACTAATTTGAAGAGAGTTTGCGATTTCGCCTCGTGTTTGACCCTCATTATATGACTCAATGATCTTGTTTAGTAGTTTTTCTCCGATATAGACATGTCTACCCTGAGAGATAATGAGCAACCCTTGGAATCTTGTTACTTTAGAAGTAGCCATACGGTTTAATTCAACTTCGATTTTTGCGGGTGTCTTATCGAGCCTTTGAGCAAGTTCAATTAGAGTTAATCGTTCAGCCTCGTTAAGTTCCATCTTTAAGTGCCGAATGAAGAGTCTTCGTCGATAGAATAGTAACGCACCAATAAGGAGCACAATTGAAATTACTAAAATGAGGGGCCCCCAACTAAGAAGAGGATTTACAGCAAAAGCGGTTTGTATTGCTGTTATCAGTGCGATCGTGTTTTGTGATTGAAAAAGTAGAAAATCGATTATTAGCAAAACAATTGCAACACCAAAGATGGTTAGCAATATTTTTGAAATTGCAGATAGCAATCCCATTCTTATCCCTCAAATCAAGGTGTTATTGGCACTAGCCAATGTAACTTGCACTTTCGGATTCATCGCGTGGTTCTTGTCGTTCCCGTTGTTGCAGGAGATGATATTTCACTTGGGTAAAAATTCCTTTCATCTCCTCGATTTTAGCTTCTAGTTCCGAAACATCAGCTTTGATAGAAAATCGGTCATTGATAACTTCAACGATTAATTTTGATGCTCGGGGATCTAATCGTAGCAACGGAACAGTTTCTGCTAGAAGGCAAACACCTTCGATTCCATATTTAAGATGCGCCCAAGCAGGTATCACACCATTTGCTCCATTAATGACGCCGTCGGTCATTGGCTCAACATAGTCTAGTTCGGTGAAAAAGGCTTGGAATTGTGGTCCGGTTGAAGAAATAAATACCTTTGGAGTTTCTGGGAATTCACCAGGAACATAGGCCCCTGTTGCAGCAATTTTCTTCACATTAAGTTTCTTGAACGTTTCAGCAATTCTATCTGAAAATTCGTAAATTCCCTGTGAAGTAGAAGGTTGGAAATCCCCTGACACAAGTAGAATGTCATGTTTTAAGTCTGTGTCATTGTGGAGGTAGATTTGGCACTCGGGTATTTTCATCATTCCCTCTTCGTCAATCATGACGTGGGGAGGAAAATCATCAGATAGAACCTGAATTATTGGTTCGGCGTTTAGACTCCGGATAAGAACTTCAATAGCAAGTTTCCCAACGCTAGCAATGCCTGGCATCCCAACCAGTGCAATAGGATCACGAAGATCTTTTACCTCTTTTAGCCAGATAATTTCAATCATAGTTAACCCCCACAGGGCGAATAGGCTTCAGGAAGATGAAATTTAAACTTTATGTCCTACGTCCTTTGAGCCCAGGTTTCTGCATTCTAATGAATTAGACCTGAGGAATAGGCTGGAATAAAATAGACTCTTTGCTGAACGACCTTAATTAGCGCGCTCTTAATCTTATCTTGATTTAAAGGCAAAACCAGCAAACTGTTGTCTTGAAATTGCTCTACATTGTTTCGTAATGCTTCTGGAATAATAACTATCAAATTAGGATTTTGAGTATGTCGGTCAGCCTGGTTGTTGAGCTGTTCTATCTCACCGTCAAAAAAACGTAGTGCCATGTTGATATCAGGTAAGAAAAAATCGTGTGTAGATGTCTCTCGATATTTCAGATCCATTTCATCCAAAATGCCTTTAATAATATGTGCAAAGTATGTCCTCAACGCCTTATTTCTATCAAAAAAATACAAAGTTTCATTTCCGCACAGCTCATGTTGGATTCCAATTCGTGTAGCAAGTTCTTTTACTTTCTGCAAAGGAATATTCAGGTATCTAGCGAAGTATCGCCCAGTCCAATAGGTTTTGATTGCAGTTTGTAAGTGTGTGCGCAAGTTTTTGAATTTTTGATCATTTAAATCACGGTTTTCTTTTTTTAGATATGAAGAGGAGGTTTGATTGAGGGAAACCGGTTTTCCCTTCGATTTTGACATGGTTGAATTTTTGAGTGAATCGAGAAGATATTGGATATTAGCTTCGGTTAAACCTAGGATGGAAATTGCATCTTCAGGTTGAGTAATTTCCAACCCTTCTTGTTGGAGTTTTTTAATAGCATTCATCAACTGGGTTCTTAATATTGAGACATCCGTTGTGAAGATTGTGATTCTTGTGTTTATTGGGGTTCTTATTTGTAATATCCACTGAATCGAAACGGTGTCCAACTGATTTCTATGAAAAAGAATTAGTTCACGGGCTTCAGTAAGATACACTTCGGTGAAATTACACCCGAGAGCGTTTTCTGATAGTATAAAGTTAATATTACGTGTCTCTAAACCGCGTAAAAGCTTAGAGACGAGTTTTTCAATCGATAAACGTGACATTGATTATCAGAAATTATGTTGAGGAATAGTACAAAAGGTCATTAATTTCATAATCACCCTCTACTCGATTCTAATTTAAGGTAAATTCTCCAAGAAGGTAATATAATCCGTAAAAAACGCTGTTAAGAATCCGAAAAAACATACGCTGGCTCTTCGTATCGACGACCATCGATGATAGATCCAGGATCTTTCTTTATTATTTGCTTTGAATTAAGATAAGCAAATAATTGTTTGTTTGCTTTCTTAAGATTCGCCGTTTTCAACCACGAGAGAGGAACATTTGTGAATAATGGTCGCGCTGGTACCACATGACGAGTAGTTTTTTGCGCGAAAAGTTGGTGTTGTAATGCATAATGGACGACTTCGTCTTTAGTTAGTGAGGGAACGATTAGCACAGGCCGGTTACCTGATTCAATACTTTTGAGAGCATCCGCTTCAGTACTATAAATCACACTATAGCCCATTTTTTGGGCAAAGACTTCAATTGCAGCAATCTTGTCGTAAATCTCTTTAATTGTTAGTGAAATTTTCGGTATAAGTGCAAATGCTGTTTTTCCATTGGCAAGAGCTGTCATTGCATCCCGTGTATTTACTACCTTATATGCTTGTATTGAAGAGATTTTGAGTTGATCATACTTTCCTTCCAAAGTAATTGTTTCTAGTAGATTACTAAATGGAAGATTTCCATCGAATTCTCTATACCAAGCAAACAATTCAATAGCTGTATTCTGGTAATCAACAAAGCTAACAGGGGCGATTTTGCATTCAAGCTTTTCTAGGGCCGCAACTCGGTGCATACCATCTAGAACAACATAGGTGTCAGCATCAACGATTATTGGGTGTTTTAGAATTTGTTCATCCAGAAGTTCCTGTTTAAGTTGTTCAAGCGCTGTAGGGATTGTTTTCTCATGTTTAAAAAGAGATTCTATTGAAACAAACTTGATTTCCATCCGTAATTGTGGAGCGTCGATAATAATTCCCATTGATAAGACTCCGTTTAGCGCGTTTCAATTTGTTGAGATTGCCTAATCTCTATTAGTAACCTAAAAATTCAATCAAGCTACAATAACATCTTCGTCTTGCCGAATAATCATTAATCGTGTTACATATCCAGCAATTCGATTTCTTAGTCTTTTAGTTGTATTAGTGAGAAGTTCATCTACAACTTCTTTATTTTGATCAAAATCCGTTGAAAAGCTATCCGAATACCGTTCAACCAGCTCTCTTGAAAGCCGCTTTACTAAAACTGTTCTAACTTTACCCAAGTTTTTTTCCTCCGGTTATTCATGATGATATCGCGATACTTTTGGTAGGCTATTAGGATTTTGTAGGTGTGAAAGTGTGGGGTATTCTTCATATCAACCTTGTCGAAAATTTAAAAAGCCGTTGCTAAAACTCATTCTTTACAGCCGCGTTAGTGTAGCCAGGTCAATCATCTGAGGCTCTCGACCTTAGGACCGGGGTTCGAATCCTTTTGGGTGATTCTTCTTGGAGAAATTCCCCGACGCGGCACCACTTCTAATTAATCCTGATTCTCGTATCTAGTTACAATTCAAGAGCAATCTTCGAGATTAATGTTTTCAAAGACTTCGAACTGAAATCTGTGGTTGATAGCATGAATTTCTTTTGAAATTGTTTAAGCATTTGCTTACATCTTCGTTTGAATGATTGCCAGAATGCAGATTGCCCAAATAGCCCAAAAATCTGAATATATTGCAGATTTTCTGTTAGATATGATTTTAACTGAGCAATGATCGAGTAATCAAGGTTGGCTAAATCGGTTTGAGGGACCACATTTTGTGCCAGTGGATAATAGTTGGTTAATTCCAGCGGAACTAAACCAAAAATAGGCGAGACAAAAATTGTGTCAAACGATTGGAAAGATTCAGGCGAAATTTTCTTGTATTCATTTTTGAAGCGAGTATATTCTTTTGCAGAATGATAAGGACCATTTCGAGAAGCTGAAAATAGAAGAAGTACATTTCGCTTTGGTTCGGGTGGAGAATAATCTTCCATACGTTTCTTATGACGGTAAATTTCAGGTTGGTAAAGTGACCACGGGCTAGTGATATAGATTGCTCGTTTTTTCGTGATAGGCGAGGCTTCTTCAAAGAGGGGTTGATATGATTGTAGTCTTTGCATTGCATCTACTAATGCGGGATGACTACTAAGCCTACTTTCAACCAGTCGCCACAGACGTCCTTCTCTGATAGCGTGTTTTATTCTTTTAATTTCATTTTGGCAGATTCGTAAATTATGTTCAGCCAATACTTGAATCCGTTTCTTTTTTTCCAGTTGTTTCATTTCAGAAATTGTATATTGACTACAAGTGGGGCAGGTACAGAATTCATCTTTGAGTTCCGCAAGGCGAAATGTACCTTCGGAAGTCAGAATTCGATCATGTTTAGCAAATAGTGCATAAGCCGCAGAATCAAACATATCACAGCCCATGGCCACAATTAGTGGGAAAATCAAAGGATGACCAGCCCCAAAAAGATGAACGGGTTTGTGGACTGGAATGTTCATTTTTGCAGTTAACACTAAATCGACTAGTTTATCGAATTGGTATTGTTCCATAAGTTGAGTGGGGCTTCCTATGGCGTATATCGAAAAATCTAGTTCACTTATTGTGCGAGCTGATCTTGCAACCAAATCTGGGTAAGTTCCACCTTGAATAGGACCAACCCAAAGAATTTTGGATTTTCTACGTTGTGAAATTGAGGCGTTCGCGCGTCGAAGGGTTTCTTCAACAGTAAATTCTGCATCCCTATAGGTTGCTTTCCCCCCTGTTGGAACATCCAAAATCACTGCAATGTCAGTTTCAATTCTCTCTTGAAACCGTATTATTTGGTCGGGAGTAATTTTAACATCTCCATAAATGAGCAGCTGATAGGCTCCTGAATCGGTCATGATTGTTCCAGGAAAATCGAGAATGTCGTGGATTTTTTCTTCGCTCTCAGTCTTGGAGAGTAAATATGCATTTGTTACTATTATTTGGCAATCAAAATCTTGGAACATCATTCGTGGTGGAATAAGCTCCCTTGTAGGGTGAACTACTGGAATAAAGGTGGGTATATCAACTATGCCACTCTTGGTTCGAAACCGTGCAATTCGTGCAAGTAAATCCTTTTGAATTATTTCAATCATTGCAAACGCGACATTTTTAGGTGGAGCCTTCTTCCTCTTTTGCCTCTTGTTCTTCTACAAACCGCGTGTATACTTTCCTAATTCTGTCCGCAAGTGGTCCTGTACCTTCTACTCCTTGTTCGGTTACACGAACCTTGTTAAGCACAACGATGACACGTGCGTCTTCGAGAAATCTAACCTCTCCAGGAGGAAATAGGGTCTCAAGCTGCTCAGCTAAACCTTTCAAATTAAAAGGATCTTCAGTCTTTACGAGTTCTAGAATTGTATGCCCAGTGATTAGAATGCGATGAAATAGATTTCCTTTAGTATCTCGAGCTTCGCCTAAAACAACACTTAGCGTAGCAGGGTCGTATCCACGCATCTTTCCTGTAAGAGATTTCCCAGTATTAGTACTTACTACGACTGTGGCTCCTATCAAAGAGGCTAATTCTTTGAAA